>Ga0182738_1000327_pt1 | contig 70944 bp, 67 predicted proteins | sample eDN5th30CBELigMG_FD_128876 | JGI IMG/M metagenome (GOLD analysis project Ga0182738, IMG submission 128876) | Enriched Miracle-Growth compost microbial communities from Emeryville, California, USA - eDNA 5th pass 30_C BE-Lig MG (version 2)... ... | reverse complement strand
CCGTCATTCACATCCAAAATGAGTTTATGGTAAGCAGAAAAGATTTTGGAGGCGATACTCTATTTTTCGTCGAAAATACTCTGTTTTTAGGAAAAATACTTTGTTTTGAGAAAAAATACTCTGATTTCAGACTCCAATTTAGATTACCCTAAGAACCAAGCACAGAAATACGTAGTTTTCTCTGAGTATCAACTTGATTAATTGGAAAGTAGAAATTTATTGAAAGCTTCTCATAATTTGGGAATTTTTTTTAAAGAGAAGAATAAACTCTGAGCTTCTTCAAAATGGAATCTACCAGCTATTTTGATGAAGCTAAAGACATTGAAGATGAAGTTGGCAAAACATGGACGAAATACCTTGAGATCATCTTGAGTGACAAGCATTTCACGAGATTTAAAAACTCTCCTTGTTTTTCTGGCAATGTTTTCACACATCTGGAGAAAATACAAAGCAACCGGGGGGAACAAATCACGCCTATAGAGAAGAATTGGTCTACTTACTTAGTCAGGAAAGGGTTGGCCAAGAAATGGAGCAAAATTCTGATTAATATCAAAGGCCTTATATTCTTGTTTCATTTTCCTTGATGAAGCATAAAAAGAATATTACTCTGGCTTTTGGGGAATTTTCAGAAAAAGCTTTCAAGACCAAAGAGAACTAATAAAAAATTCGAATAATTAGAAAAGTCCTTGAAAGGCAAAATTTTCTTCCAAAACTTTGCTCTCATTAACAGTGCTTTTCCTAAGGAGTGACAGGTTCCGACTTCATCGATTTTGAAACTTGACCTGTCGATTTTTCTCCAAACGCTTCCCGACAATGCAAAAAAAAACCTTTTTCTCTTTATTTTATTTCAAAAAGGAAAAAAGGAAATTTTTTTGTCAAAAATAGCAAAAATATTTTTCTTATCGAAACCGTTGGCAGAAATAAAAAATCAACAAGGAATATATCCAAATGGGCTCATCAATGATTGGGCGGAATTTCCCAATTCCAAGGAGAAAAGCAGAAAGAGGTTTTTCTGCTTTTAACTCCATCAAAAATTATTTAAGAATTTATGACAAAAGCATTATTTTGTTTTCTCTTTCTTGAAGTCATCGAGGTGATGAGAATTTCAAAAGAGCGATGCGGATAGCTTTAACTGGATGTTCAGAAAAAGATTTTCTTGATAATGAAGCTCTCACTTGTTGGAAATGAACTACGACCTTTCAGCAATAACCAGAATATTGATATTTACATATTGCTGAGTCTTGAATGAGCTTGTGGTGACTAGACTTTCAAAACTGATGTTTAAATCTTAGCATACTATTCAATAACGTGTCACAATAATATAGAAAAACTCTCTAAGGATTTTTTTCTATTTTCGGGTGCTTTAACGGGCAGTGTAGATTTTTCAAGAAAGCTCATCTGACAAGGTCGAAATTTTTGGAATTCTTAGGAAAAGCACTACTTTCATTTGATTTGAATTGAATTGAGAAAAATTAATTTGTAAATTATAATTGCATCAGAACAGCGAAAGAATGGAAGTAAATTGAAATCTTTTGAACTGAAATGCAGCCAGACACTGAAATGAAAGAAACCACTTACTGCTATGAAATCATAGAGTCTCAAAAAGAAATAACTCAAACATATTCTCGATATATTGATATTATATTCTCTGACAAGTATTTCTCTAAATTTAGCGATCTACCGGACTTTGGCACCAATTTTCCTTCAATGCTTTTATATCTTTGGAAAAAATACAAAGAAAACCAATGTTCAATGACAATTGAGAAGTATAAAGAAGAGCTTCGACAGGTGATAGATGAGAATACCTTTAAAAAGGAAATGGAAGGGAGTTATGATGAATTTCAAGATTCTTATGCTGTAGTTCAATCCTTTCTCAGTGATGCGGAAGAAGAATACTATGCTGGCTTTATTGGAGCCTTGAGAAAGCTCATCAGACCAAAGAAGGCACACCAGAAGATAGAATAAGTCCTCTTTAAGTGTATTGAATACATTGAGGTTCAGTAAATAACAGCTAAGGGTGGGGAAAAAAAATTGAACCTGAGATTTTCTTCAAACTGATCTGTGTAAATTTATAAATTATTTACTTGAGCAGAGAAATTACTATTCCAAAAGCATGAAATCTTACAGTCTCTAAACAATTGCAGTATGTAGTATTTTATATTATGATTCTCTCATTCCTTTCCTTTTATACTCTCAATTAAAGTCACCCATAAATCCCAAAAGAGTCAAAATGTTTTTGATTTCTACAACCTCTCTCACTCCTCAATGTCCTCAGATAAACCTTTTCGAGTTCTTCAAACAAAAAAAAGTACTGTCGAAGATCAAGTAACTCAGCTCAACAAATTTCTCTATTGTTGGGAGTTACTATCTATTCTTAAGCGAATAAAAATTAACTCCTCTAATAAATAGAGTAATACCACTCAACTAAAAGCCAACCATGCAATCATCCGACATTTATGCGAAATTGTTGAATGATAATCTCAGGGATACTCGACGAAGTATCAAAAGAATCTCTCGAACTAACACCAGAAAAAGCTCCATGGAAAGTACCCCTTTTCCTTATAAACCCCCAGATGTTCAATAATCTCCATAGAACTCGACGAGGTCGATATGAAACTAGGGCGTGAGGACCTGCTCCTCTCCAGTTCTAGCAACAATATGAAAGAATTAGAAGCTCTCAACCGTCTAAAGGACTTGAGCGAGGGTGAAATCTCGAGTCATAACAGTTTTGAGGAAAAGCTCAAGGATTTTTGCCTATTTGAGACCTTGGAGGCTGGTGGGAAAAAATCAAAGAAAGACAAGAAAATGAGAATCCAGCATTCTTCTTCACTCAGCCCGACTGCGTCTGGGCCAAAAGGAACTCTAGAATCAAGTCGAGATTTACCAAGTCCTGAAATATGTGCATCGAATCCTGATCTAACCGAGAGTCCTCAGGTAAGTTCGTTGTCTTGTGAATAAAACATAACCTTCTTAACAGGAGTTTGGTTTGGATGAGATGGCGAAGACATCGACAAAGAGATTGCCGACAATAAGAGGTGTGACAAAAGAAGATAGTGTAGATTCGCCGAGAAAAGAAACAGAAGGACTAAATACAATCAGGCAGACACTGGCAAATAATTTCAAAAAATCAGAAAATCACTTCAAAGTTCTTCAAGAGAGACTTCAGGAACATCTCGCAAAAAAAGCCATTCATTTTTCGTATGCTGCTAAAGGGGGATATACAAACGCAAGTGTTGTGAGAATATTGAATGAAATAAGCCGCGATCAGGATCGCAATCGCAGTCAAAAAAAGTCAAGAGAGGTGTTTAAACCGATTGTTCACGGAAGAAGTATCTCACTTCCAAGAATCGGAAGATCCCAAAATAACAAATCTGTACAATATTATCAAAATTTCAATGATTCTCAGCTTGAAATGAATGAAAGAAAAGCTGACCTGAGTGTGGAGAGAACAGGCGAAGTATCTAAACATGATGATACTGATGTGAATCTCTCAAGAGTAGTTTCTCCCAGACAATTTACAAAGGAAAGAACAGAATTTAGTCCAATTGGCCATGATGCGACACCGAGTAGTGCAATGAAAAAATTAGAATTTGGTGCTGCAGCAGATGACAATAAAATCATTTATCTTAGACAAACGTCTTCAGAAAAAAGAGAATTAAAACTTGTCAAAGGAGGAATTCTTGCTGTCATCACTCAAAAAGAGCCAAAATCTGGAAAACAAATTCGAAAAAGTGCCAGCGTTCCTGATAAAGATAAGGATAAGGATGAGGATAAAACTATAAAAATTGAAGGAGAAAAAGTCAAAGATTATAAGCTTGAATGGCAAGCTCCCAAAGATTTCACCAATAAAATCCCAAAATTCATGACTAAAAGTAGCATATTCTCTTCAAAGAATTCCAGAGAATAATTAATTATTGTAGTTGCTATGAATAAGCTTCAGACCCAAGTTCTTGGTAAAAGAGCACTCATCCTCAAAACCAACAAAGAAATCCGCCAATCTCAAGTAATAACTTTTTAAGAATTATCTTTTTACATCAACAACCCTAGAGCCAAATAGCCAAACCTGAACTCAAGATCGAGAGCAGTTCAACTCCAGGACAGAATGAGCCACCTACCGCTGTTCGAATTTTATTAAACTCTCGCGATAATGCAGATCATCATCCCAAACCAGACATGATGAAACAAGCTAAATCTCAACAACGTAACTCTCTTTTCATTTTCCTCCTAAATCATCATGTAAAGTATTGATTGACCGTGAAAAGAGATATGCAAAGCTGATCAAAAGTATTGATGGGAGTCAGAAGACCTTAAATTTGGCTTTACGGCATGTCAGTCCTGATAGAGTGAAAGAAACAAATCCTGCCAACATATCCCAAGAATTTAGTGATCTGAACCTCGTTGATACATCTTCAGCAAATATCTCCAAAAATCAGGTAGAGATAAATAGTAAGGAGACAACTCCTGCTGTTCAAAAGGTCCAATCTCGTTTTACTCAAAGATATGAGAATATTGCAAAGATTCAAGGAAGATCTCAACATGCTCGTGTTCTTAGTAATATGAAACTTGAGCCTTTATTCCAACAATCAGAATACAGGCAAGTTGGAAATCTTCAAGGCTATCTCTTATAAAAAAGACCAGATCGGAGAATTTTTGGTTGTCACAAGAAGGAGAATTCCTTTTGGACTGAAAATTCTTGGAAAAATTTTTCTCACTCAATATTTATAAAATTCACTTATTGATACTTTTTTTCCTGATATAAGTTCTTCTAATTTACTGTAAAATTATCTAAAATATTTTTTTTGCATTTTTTTCCAAGTTGATTTTTTAAAAAAAAGTTATTTGACATGTTCCTCAAATCTCTTCATCCATATTTTTTCGAGTCCTTTTAGAGACAGGACAGACGAATCTAAAATACTTTTTGAGATCCTTGAGAGAGAGATTAAATTTCATTAATTTAGATTTTTCCATAATATTCTCAATAAAAATCACACATAACAAAATCATTATAAAATGGCTGAAAGTCTCAAGAAGCTCTTTGTCGGTGGAAACTGGAAATCCAACAACACTCTTGCTGACAGCAAGTCACTTGTTGAAAATGTCCTCAACAAATTAGATTTCGACCCCAACAGAGTTGGTAACTTCCTAGATCTTTTTAATCCCCTCATTTTCTCCAGATGTTGTTGTTGCCCCCGTTTTCTTACACATTCCTTATGTTGTTGAAGCCCTCGATAAGAAAGTCCAAGTCGCTGCCCAAAACTGCTCTGCCACCACCCTCGGTGCCTACACTGGAGAGATTGCGTATAATTCTCTTCCATCTTGCTTTCTTACTCTTCCCATAGCCCTGCTCACATTCAAGATGCTAAAGTTCATTGGGTTATCATTGGCCATTCTGAAAGAAGAAGCAAGTACAACGATACTGATGAGGTTTGAAAAAAGTAATTTATTTCACGTAATAAAAGTCTCTAGGTTGTTGCTAAAAAGACCAGAAATGCTCTTGATAGCAACTTGAAGGTCATTCTTTGTATCGGAGAAACTTTGGAACAAAGAGAAGCCAATAAAACTTTGGAAGTCATTGCTCACCAATTGCAAGCTGTCAAGGGAAGCATTAAGACTGAAGAATGGCCCCATATTGTTGTTGCCTATGAACCCGTCTGGGCTATTGGAACTGGTATGTGAGAAGATAAGATTAAAGCTTAGTCATAATTTAGGTAAAACTGCCACTCCTGAACAAGCTGAAGAAGTCCACAAATTCATTAGAGAACATCTTGCCAAGGAAATCTCTGCTGAAGTTTCTCAAGGAACTCGAATTATCTACGGAGGTAAAGTGATAGTTGGGATTGAAAACTAAAGAGGATAGGCTCCGTCACTGATGCTAATGCTGAAGAACTTATTAAGAAGCCCAATATTGATGGCTTTTTGGTAAGATATTCTCAAATAAATTTCCATTCATTAACATTTTAATAGGTCGGTGGTGCTGCCTTGAAACCTGGCTTTGCCAAGATTGTTGATAGTTGCAAAGCTAAGTTGTGAGGAATTTCATGTTTTAAGTCTTGAACGCATAGACTACAACATACCAAATATTTATTTGATTCATATTATGTAAAGAAATCTCCATAAAAGATGTTTTTCATAATATGCATATTGATTATCTATTTCCGTCTCGATCTATGATTGAACTTTAAAGCTTGCTTTAATTTTATAGACAATCTCAATTTGTCTCAAAAATGTGTTAGTCGTTGTTTTGACAAGAAGTCGGAAGTAAAAATTTGTTTTCACCTTTTTTGAAAATTTTTGAAATATTTTTTCCATTCATTCATATCTTTTCAGTGAAAAAAATTCTTTAAAAAAATGAAGTGAAATCTTCTTGTTAAAGTTTTTTTTTTTCGGTGTATTGTCTCATTTTACTCAAGAAAAGGAGACCTAGACTGCAAGAAATACAAAAAGTATTTGAACAAAAGAACAACTTCAACCAGGAAATTCTAAATAGATTCGGCCGTTTGGTCTAGTGGTATGATTCTTCCTTAGGGAGGAAGAGGTCCCGGGTTCAATCCCCGGAACGGCCCCTTTTTTGATAAATTCAAAGATGAAGGTTTTTTAATCATGATTGCCGATTGCCTTGAGGTCTCTTGAAGAGTTTTTGTGTCCTCATCTTCCAACACTCAAGTACCTTCACCTTTGCTTAAATTCTGAGAATTTCAAATCCTTTTCAAATAAGATATCAAACAAAATTTACATATCATCCTTGAACGCCAAAGTTAAAGAGATATTAAATGTTAAAACATTCAGGAGAAAAATGTACCAATATCAAGAAACTATTTCGAAAAACATGAATTTTGATTTTGCAAGTGGAGTGATGAAAATTATCAATATGTCCGGCCGTTTGGTCTAGTGGTATGATTCTTCCTTAGGGAGGAAGAGGTCCCGGGTTCAATCCCCGGAACGGCCCCTTTTTTTGATAATCAACATGATTTCTCATCGACTCTTTCCTTCAGTTTTGGTTTTGCAAATCCTGATGGGAAAAAATATCAATAGATTCGGCCGTTTGGTCTAGTGGTATGATTCTTCCTTAGGGAGGAAGAGGTCCCGGGTTCAATCCCCGGAACGGCCCCTCTTTTTCATAAATTTATTCATCTCCCATCTAATAAACCCCTCCTCCAACTTTTTTGCTTCAGTGTACTGGAAGCTATCTTTCAATATGGGAATTTTGAATTTTAGCCTGCTTATATTTTAACTAAAATCTACCGATCCACTTGAATTCTTGATTAAATTTAGGGTTCTCGACTTCTTGGCAGTAAGTTGTTAAGGGTTGAAATGGATTTTTTCCTTTAATCTCATCAGATGAGGAAAGTCTTTAAGAAGCTAAAACTAATTTTGAGGAAATTAAACCACTCTTCCCCAACGGTCTGAATTATTTTCCAGTCCAGTCAAACTGGTTCTCTGGACTTTAACTATCATCAAAACAGATTATAAGAAATCCAATCTTCAAGTGACCTTTGTTCCTAGAACTTTTTAACTCTCCTCCATTCCTGCTTCTGGCTAAAATTTTATTGACTTATCTTTTTACCAAATGAATTGAAATTTTTCGAAATACCTTTAACAAACTACTGCGATAAAGTTCTGTTGTCGAACTACTCTAAACAAGGAATTAACCTCCCTCACCTATTCTCTACTTTATTGCTTGAATTCAAATATTCCGAGATTTCCTTCTACTTCTATACATCTAAAACCTTTGAACTTCAATCAACTCTTGGCTCCTACTCATAATTCCAAAATAGTTGAAATTCTCCAATAAGCAAAATAACCAACCAACTAATTATAGACAACAAATCCAAGTTATTTTTATTTGGTTGCAGATTAATAAAAATAAATTTTGCTCGTTGGAGTTAGTTACTGTAAAAGGCCATCTCTTCATCCCATGCTGACCGTATCAAACAGAGACCACTCTCATAGCCATTCTCATAACCACAAACATGATCTCCCACTCCATAAGCATTCCCATGATTTCGAACCAGCAATCAATACATTTGCTCACTTTAAGCAACACATCTCAAGAGATAAAGACGCTAGAAAGCTCTGTATCCTTCTCATGTAAACATTATCTGATCTTTTGGATTCTCTTAACTCAAAATAGGATTAATCTTGCTGTTACAGTCCTTGAGGTCGTCTATGGATTCATCTCAAACAGTATTGGACTTATTTCTGATGCTGCTCATATGCTTTTCGATTCTACTGCTCTTGCTGTTGGCATTTACGCATCATATAAAGCAAAGCTCCCCGCAAATAAAAAGTTCTCCTATGGGTATAAATCACTCTCTCTTGTCAATTAATCAATTATCCCTAGATATGAAAGATTCCAGACATTGGCTGGTTTCGTTAACGGAATCTTCCTCATCTTTATTGCTTTCTATATCCTCATTGAATCTCTTGAAAGAATCTATGATCCTCCCGTCATTCATTCTGAAAAAATGATTGTTGTTGCTATCATCGGTCTCGTTGTCAACCTTATTGGTGTCCTTTTCTTCCATGAGCATGCTCATTTCCACCAAGATGAAGCGCATTCTTGTGCCCATGGTCATTCCCACTCTCACTCTCAGAAAAAAGATCACCACCACCACCACCATGAAAGTCATGAACATAGTCATAATCACAGTTTAAATTCAACTTCTCATGTTGATTCATCAGTTCCTTCTACTCAAAACTCCTTAAAAGAACCCAGCTCACTTGAAGATACTGATAAACATCATCAACATGGAAATTGTTGCAACCATGACCACGAACTCGAACAATTGCACCAACCAGCTCAAGATCCTTCACATCATCATCACCACCATGATGATGAGCATGATCATGACCACGATCACGAAGGTCATCATCATCATGAGCATGATCATGGACCAAATGAAAACTTATATGGTAAGAGATTCTCATCGAAATATTTTAAAGCTTTTATAATAGGAGTTTTCCTTCATATTTTGGCTGATTTACTGGGAAGTGTCGGAGTTATTGCTTCATCTATCCTCATCATGTTTTTCGGATGGTACATCACTGATGCTATCTGCTCTGCTATTACATCCGTTTTGATCCTCGTCAGTGTCATTCCTCTCTTAAAGAGCTCAGTTATGGTCTTTATGCAAACCTATCCCTCAAAACATGAAAAACAATTCACTCAAATTTTAGCTGATGTAATTATAATCTTGTTCTCAATGATTTCTCATTTTCTAAATAGATATCTCATCATCCTGCAGTGTTAGAATGCAAAGATCCTCATTTGTGGGCTTTTACTCATGAAAAGCTTGTTTGCAGCATGATCTTAGTCTTGAGACATAATACTCCAGATATCAATAAAGTCGTGAGATTTGCCAAAGAAAAATTGAACCAAATCAGAAAGATCAAATACATCACTATTGATTACAAAGTTGATAAACACTAATTGAACATTGCATTGGAAGATTAGTCTTCCTCTACTTATTCATTCATTCCCGCTTCTAAATGTATTTATTAATTCACTGCTTTTATCTGGATATTTTTTCCCTCCTTGAATAAGAAAAGGATGTGAAACCTTCATAAATCCGAACTTTTTTTTATGTTTGAAATTCATTTATGTTACTAACTAACTTCATCATAATCAATTTTCTCAAGAGATGAATTCACAAATTTTTTTATTTTCTGTCGATATTTTCCTGAAAATTATTCTTTCAAAAAGAACAATCAATGTCTTATAAATATGAACCAGTCACCACAGTCGATCGTTCACTTTCTTTCTTTCAAAACCTAGATATTCCGGCATCACAAGATATCACCAATCATATTTTTGACATGGCTCAGAGAAGTAGAACTATCTCCAATATCCACTCTTTTAGCAAACAAGCAAGTTAGTTGGTTTTTCTTTCATTTTCCGAAGGAACTAACCTCTCTAAAAGATTTCCTTGTCTACTCTCAACAATTAGAAATTGAAATACGAAAAACTGCCAATATCCTCAAAAAACTTAAAGATGGTAAATCAACTTTTTGATGTTTCTCATTTTCAAAGTCACTAATCAAACAACGCTTTTTCAAAATGATGATGAAAAGATGAACGACCTTATCTGCAACGCCAGAGATGTAAATACTTTTTTCAAATACCAAAAGAAATTATGACCATTATTAGAGTATATCTGATATTCAAAGAAAGATAATTTATCTTCAGGACAATAATGATCTTTTATATTCCAAACAGTCCGAAAAAATGTCAAAGAATATCCTTGAAATCCTGAACCTGAAATTCATGGAAGTTACCAAACAATTTAAATCAATGCTTGAAAAAAGAACTCAAGTATCTTTTTACGAGAAATATATGACAAAATCTCTCAGCTGATAAAAAATCGAAAAGAGAAAGAATCCTTTCTGGCAATAGCTGGACCTCGAAGTAATGTGATCAGTAAACGTAGCGCTGCCTTTTTAAACAGAACAAAAGATAAAGAGTATTTTATCTCATACTCAAATTTTCACTTTTTCTGTAGTCTGGAAGAAGGGAGAGGAGAACCAAATATTGATGATTCAGAATCAGCGGTAATGCTTCAGAAAGCAGATGAAGTAGAACATTTAAAAAGAAGACAAGATTCAGTTCGAAATATTCAAAAAGCTTTAGAAGAAACAATGGGGATATTCACAAGAATATCTTCTGTCGTCCAAATGCATGATGTCATGATTGAAAGAATTGATAAAAATGTGGAAGATTCAGTTCATAATGTTCAAAAAGGAAAGAAAAATCTATTGAAATACTATAAAAATATGACAAGTTCAAGAAGATGGATTATTTCTGTTTTTTTCTTTTTAGTATTTTTTATGGCTATTTATATCATCTTAATTATGTAAAAAACGTTATAAAAAAAAATTCTTTCATCCTCCTCACTCCTCAATCGCAAGTATCTTTGAGAAATTTTGTCATTACAGTAGATGATGATTTTTTTTACAGTATATGAATGACTCCAAAAAAATGGCGCGTAAATTTCCTTCATAATTATCTCAAAATATTCCGCTAACTAAACTTCAATTCACTTATTGTAACACAAATTTCCTCATCTACTTTTTTCATTAAATTTCTGTCTTCTTCATGGATGTTTTCATTCATCCCATCTCCTTTTCCATCAAATCAACAGAAAATTCTGACATCAACTTTTTATCGTATTTCCCAACATATGACGTCTGAATTTTAATTAGACGCTTTAATTTTGCCAAACCTCAAATTAACGAATTTTTGAACTTCTTTCTATATTAAAGTTTTTTCCTTCCTTTTTCCGCAGTCCCTTGTTATCATTTATCTCACTCGAAGGAAAAGAAGAAGAAATAAAAGTTAGCATCATTATTATTCATTACTCACATCATAAAAAAAATTTAATCACGATTATCTGGAGGATTTTTTGCAGTCCAACACATTACATTGTTTTTATTGTATTTCTGTTTTTAAATTTATGAGTTTTGTTGATAAGAGTGCTAAAAAGACTGCTCCATCCCAGCAAAATCTTTGGGAAAATTTCCTCAGCGAGGCTGCCATGGGAACCTCCTTCCGTGATTCTCATGTTTTACTTCTTGGTCCTCGTAATACCGGCAAAAGATCTCTCATAAATTCCATCTTCCAAAATGTTATTGGTACCAACCTCTCTCTTTCCCAAAATCCCTCTGACTTTAATCTCCAGGCGAATCCTCAAACAATAATAAAGTTGGCACCAAAGGTCAGTCTTCAGCTCTCGAATATACATACATCCAAGTCAAAAATCCTGATGATCCTGAAAATGGTGACAGCTTTCCTTTTGTCCCTCCTTTAAACTTGAATCTAGACGAATATATCTCCAAAATGAACATCTGGATTCTTGATGATCCCGCCATGCAGTATAACGTCAAGCATTGCCAATTTATTCACCCTTTTAGGGATCTTTTAGGACATTGTCTCAAAGAAGATACTATCGAAAATATGGTTATTTGCTTATGCTTAGATATGACCGAGGTATCTTTGGACTATTTCCCCAACTCTTTGTGAATCTAAAATAGCCTTGGAATGCTCTTAGCATTCTTTCTGAATGGATGAATATCATTAGTGAGAAGATTACTAAAGTATTAAAGGACATGCCACTTCAAAAACAAGATAAATTGAGAGAAAAATGTATTTGAATTTATTTGGTGAATATTGATTTGAATAGTGGCTCAATACGTCAAAACCTATGAACAACCCAAATTCGACGAAGAAGGAAAACTTATCATGTAATTTTATTGAGAAAGAAGACTCTAAACCTTTCTAGAAAGAAAAAGAACATTGAAAATCCTGATGAAGAAGAAGTATATCAATTTTTTCCAGCAGCAGAATATTCAAATATTTCTTAGTTTGATGTACCATTGCCAGAAGGAGTTCTTAAAATTAATTATGGCGTCCCAATAATTATTCTTGGCACAAAGGTAAAAGCTTTCAACAAAAATAAAGAAAATTAATCATGTAGGCTGATGGATTGGAAGTCTTGGAAAAAGAAAAGGATGGAGTATATAAATTAGATTTTTTGCAACATAAACTTCGTACTGAAGGCTTACCATGTAGATATTATTTTCAAACATTTGTTTGACCCAATTAGATGCTGCAACTTTGTTATATCTTTCATTGAAACAAAACATCAACCTGGATATTTTCTATGATTATCTCCTTCACAGATTCTATGGCTTCGGACTCAAATATAATGCAGAAGTTGTGCATAAAGACAGCATTTTCATTCCTTCCGGATATGATAAACCAAAAGTCATCAAGTAAATTTGTTTTTGGACTCAAATAACCGCGACCCAGTGATACTTTCCAACATATAAAATCCAATGATATTTTTGAAGAAGTCATAGCTCAACCTACTGGCAAAAAAGCTGTAAAATTATTTCCCTCTCCATCTTAATTCTAACCTCCATAGCTTGGTAAAGAAGAAGTCGTCTCTGATGACATTCAATCCTTCCTCACAAAACTGAAAGTAAAACTTGTCTCTTTCCTCACCTCACCCCTTCCCCTAGGTTAAAATGCAAGCATCACAGGATTCAAATGGAGGAGTTACACGTCAAAAGAGCACAGAAATTGAATCAGGCGAAGCTACTCCATCTGCAGATAATACAGGCACAGGAACTAGACCTAGCACTCAAACTACTGATACCAGAAAATTCTTTGCTGGATTATTGGGCAATCCTACAGGAGGCGTTTCCGGAGGTCCTGATTCCACACCCACCCATAATAGAGCTCCCAGTCAACAAGTTACAAGCATGAATTCCGCTGCACCAGAAAGAACTGCAGGAAGATTGACAACTACTAACCCTTCAACCGGAACTTCAACTTCTAGTACAACAATAAAGCCAACCAAAGCAGAAAAACTCATGGAAATGTTAAAGAAATAAGAGAATAATTCAACTTGACTTGTCAAGATCATTTCAAATTAAAGAAACTGAAGATTAGATAGTGGCCTCAATTAATATTATAAATCTTGTGTATGTTAAGATCGTCTACAAGGTGATGGAAAATTTGTGTAACAACACTCTTTATATAAATTATCCTTCTTATCCTTGAAAAAGTAAGTCAATTCATAAATACAGGAAAAGTATGTATAAACACACACAAAATTAAAACCCAAAAATTCGAACCCTCTGGACTAAAAGTTTTTTTTTTGAATGAGAATTTTTCTTCTTTCAATTTTTTTTAGCTGTACATTGTACAAACAAACATAAAAATACCATATAAAAAAATTATCAACATATATACGTATTCAGCATATTTGTCATATTCCCTTCAGAATGAGAAGTCAAACCAAATTTATTGATACCAATTAAAAATCCCTTAATTATAGTTTTGTCAATATATCGCCTTTAAAATCAAATACAGAGACTCCTGGAGCTTTTGGCTTTCCAGTTTGAGGTCTGGTTTCTATTTTTGATGGAGTCTGCAAAAAACTATTTCTATGCACTCCTCCTCCTCCTCCTGCATAAGGGCTTGCTCCACTCCTATTCGACTTCATTTCATTTCCAGTGCCCAATCTTGAATTATCCATATTCATTGATGTATCTCTTTTTGAAATGTTACTATTTCTCATTATCTTGCTGTTTGACTGCTTCAGAGTCGCCCCACTAATTGTGTTATTTTGTCTCGATTTTTATCAAAAGCCATTACTTGGAAGGAGTTAATAAATTCTGTTCCTTCTTGACGAGTCTTTCGACCAACTCATCTTCTTGTAAGGCCAAAATTCTTTTCAGTGCACTCATTGTCTCTTCACTGTTCTTGCAATGATCTGTCAGTTTCTTCACTCTCTTCTCATATGTATCTCTTATCTAAAACTATGGCTCACTCCATTCCCAAATAAATTCCTTACTTTAGCAAAATTTTCTTGTTCAGAAATGAAGGAAGAAACTTGATTTTGGTACTTTTTATTCTGATTGGTCAAATCATGGATTTCCTTTTTCAATTTTCTATTCTCTTGTTCCAATTTTATGATCTTCGCTTGCATATTTTCCATCACCTTCTTGGTATTCTTATCCAATGAATCCAGCCCTCTTTTCGGACTATTGCTTGTCATCAAAGGCGTTGACCTCATAAATCCTTGTTGCATATTTCCAATTGGACCAATATTAGGAAGATGAGTTTGCTGCTGAAGACCTGCTTGATTTAGCTCCACAATAAAATCATGCTCTTCGTCTGTATTCCCTTTTATAGGAGAAATATCGATTGTCAAGTCCTCAGGTGACTCTAAAGGAAGTTGAGGAGGTTGATTCATGGCTTTTTCCCTTTTCTTCACATCAAAGTAATCGAGATATTCATCCAAGCCTTTATTAAAAGTTTTTTCAGTGACAATTTCGTCTGGACCATTGCCAGCTTTGGTTCCTCTTCGACGACCTTGAACATAGGGAGATTCATTCAAGAAGGCATTAAAATCCTGATATACAGGCTCTGGCATCATAAAGCTCTAAGAGAATTCAATGAGATAGATTGAGAATAAGAAGTTATACTTCACGGTTAGAGACATTGTGCTTGAGGCCAAGCTGTGTCGTAGAAACTGAGGCGTCCAACATTTGAGATGATGTTGTATAAAACGAGTTTAAATGTGATGAGGTAAATCGACAGGTTGAATTAATAAAACAAGATAGAGAGTAGTTTCCCAGGTTTATTCAAACTTTTGCACTTTAGTTGATCCTTTGAAATAATCTCATTCTGAACAAAAGGTTGAAATATAATCCTTCTGAAATCTTGATCTCATCTCATTACCCTCCAAAAATTAAAATGTGATTGAAAATAGCTTATATTAAGGTCTAGTTTCGAAATATTTTCAAAGGTGAAAAAAATTCGAACTTTTGAAATTTTCCTTTTGGAAAAGATCTTTGTCCTTCTTTAAACACACTTTCAGTGTTGATTGTCATTTATTGGGTGTTTATCGATCAGAAATCCTTCCAATATCCAATGTTCCCAACAATTGATTTCTGATATTAAAAATATTAATTAGGTTCGTAAATTTTATGCAAATCTGGCGAATTAAGCTCTCATCAGGTCTACGAAAACTTATTTCAATATTTAAGGCACCCACAAATCTTAATTTACAAAACAATTCTAAAACCACTAGAACAAAAACATCCCTATGAAACATACCAATTTTCTTGAGCTCCCCAAAATCGAAGAAGATACCGTCTCCACTCACTTCGGTGATGATAAAATGGAGATTGATGAAGATTATCCAGACTTGTCTCCACCAATTTTTTATGGAAAAGCAAGCCTCCCTCATGATGATTTCCTTGAAAGATGCAATAAAAAATTCCACCAAGCAACTCATTTAGTGTATTCTCAAGAACCTGAAGGCCTGTTTTATGAAAAACTCAGCCATGTTTTTCGCTCGCTATTTGCTGTCGATCAATGCATTCAAAAATTTACGGAAGAAATTAGCTGCCCATACCTGGAAGGCGCCGATATTTTTCCTCTCTCCATATCTCAGCAACAAATGAAAAATGCAATAAATGCTTATTTTGAGAAAATGGATTATGATGAACATCAAAAACTTATAAAAGAAGCTATTTCTGCTTTTGATGCTGTGGCCGAGAGGAACCAGGTCCTGATTCAAGCTTTCAAATCGCTAAGGAAAGCCTTGAAATGCCAAAAGAAATTCGAAAAATCTCTATTCACTTTTGTCAAAGAATACCAAAGAAAGACTAAAGAAACCAGTGAAGAATTCACAAAGGAAATCTTTCCAGTATGTAAAAAAGAAATATTGAAACATTTGAATGATTATCGAGAGAAAGCTGAGCTAAAGGATAAATACCGAGGGCATTATTTCAAGATTGCAGCAGTTCTATTCGAAAGAAAAGAAGTTGATGCTGCACTTTTTGCCATGAAAATTTCTGGAGGTTCCTCTTGTCAATCCCTTTCTTTAGCGTTCAACAAATCTCTCTTGGAACAAGAAATCTAAATTTATTCCTGGATCTCGATAAAAAATCCTTTCCATCTATTTTGTGTGTTTTAGTGTTTATTTTCTTTCTTACTTGTAAAAATTGGAGAGGGAAGTAATTTACTATTAGCCTTTTGCATAACCCCAATCATTTTATCCTCTGTACATTCATATTGTTTGCTTAATAAAAAATATTCAACAAAAGAATTTAGTCATCCCACGTTTTTTCAACATCTTGACCTTCATGCAACATGACTAAAAAAATCAATACCTCTGGAATTCTTAAACAATACAATAAAATCTGGAACTCTAAAGAAAAGGCATGTTTTCTTCTCAAGAATCAGGCCATTGAGATTTTGGAATTGAAAATTATATGAATGTTCACTTAGATGCTCATCTTTATTTTTCCGAATTTTCATTTTTATTTTGTGAAAAGTTGGAAAGATATGATTATCCCAAACAAGCCAGCGTATGCGCCAATAAACAAGAGATCAATGACAAGAAAAGAGAAAAGTTTCGATCTATCTTTCAGAGAAATCTTTTTTGAGTGACTTTATTCAAGAGCATCCAGGATTGAGCTGAAAAAGGAGCCAATTCATATAGTCTGAGAATTGAAAAAGTTTAAATGAAGATTTTCTGCTTGATAAGTTGGAAATCGTTGTGAGAAGATTTTTTTGACTCCTTTGGAGAATAAGATTTAATGTGAATCTCCTGATATAAATACAATTTCTTTGATCAAAAAGTTTTCTTAGACACATTTTTCTGAAGATTTGCTAACTTTCATGATATCTTCAGAGTTTCTCACTCTCATGACAGACCTTTACAGGAATTTGTTCAGAAAAATCCTTTTCCTTTCTGCAAAGATTCCAATTTGAGTTTTTCAGAATTTGATCAGCAAATACCCGACAACATTTCTTAATGAAAAGTCTGATTGAAGTAAGACAGGTTTATCTTGAGATTATTTTCGGTTATTCAAAAGAAATTTAAGAAAAACAATCATACAAAGAACAAAGATATAATGCTGAATAAAATACACTAGAATTTATCATTATTCATGAAATTTATACAATTGCGTCTTGAGCTTCAAGTCTGGTCGTTGCTTAGATAGGAATGAATAAGAAGCAGATTTGCATGAGTATGAAGAGAATCCACAAGAGAATATAAGTTGCAGGAGAGACTGCGACTGTTGGTAAACAAAGACACAGAACTGGGAAGAAAACTAGAGCTAGAATAAGGTTACTGAGCATCATGATTGGAAAACTGGGGTCAAAGAGATCTTTCTAAAATGATTATAATTATTGGGCCAGCGTATCATATAAATAGGGTCCCAATTACAGTATTTCAGGGAACAAAAGTATAAAATATTTTCGAAAATTCTAAGGATCTAGGGAAATAAGTTCTCCGCCATTATTCAAAAGGTACAAATTTAATCATTTCAGCTTTAAACAGAAATGATCCTTTTTAAGTACTATTGAAGATCAGAAAAAGCTAAATTCTGGTTTTTAGCTCCTTAAGAAGAGTTCTTGTTAACCGGAGGCCATCATATCTTGTTATTTTCTTAGCCTTTTAAATTGCTCTGACCCTTACCAAACCTTTGAAAAGAAGTGCGAACTGAACATTCTCAGTCGTTGTCAGCATGTTAGCATTCCTCTTTTTCCTTTTGAGGCCTGATGAAGTCAGATTTGAAAGTAAATGGCCCTTTATTTTTGGAGATTTTGGAATTAAAAAATCGAAAATCTAATCTAAAATTTATTTTTAGCATTCATGATAGAAAATTGAGAAAATTTTGATCAAATGATAATGCCTTCAAACTGCACTTCTTCCATTAGCCTAGCTTTTTAATTTGCTATCTTTCGCGATTCAAGTTTACAATGATGGAGAAATTAGAGATGAGAGATGAAAAATTTATTTTTATAATTGTAAGATTTTCTCTTCCTTTGCTAAGAAAATTTTCATACAATGAAAATTCCTACGTAAATTGAATTATTTCACTTCTGAAGTGGAATTGAATAAATGATAAGAATGAGAATCAGATTGGGAAAGCAAGTTCAGTCAGAAGGAAAGTCATCCAAGACCTTCAGAATCCTTTGTTTTCGATTGATCAAAAGGATGTTTGATCTTTAAAGGTCTAAGCCACGGCTATTTTCAGAACCAATATTGCAAATAACTTTCTGAAGTTTGACTCAGAATTTCCCAATTAAATTCTCAAGGATCAAACAAGGCACTGAGAGTCTTTTTTTAAGAACGAAAACTCAAAATTCTGCAAAGGATGTATAAATTTTCTTTTTATGAATTTTCAATATCAGTAGAAAAAACTTTGGAGCTTGTGCAGATCTTCACTTCTCTAAGAGGTCTCCCTGTTCTTTAATTAAGGAGACAGATTATGAATTTTTTTACAAAATATTTTGACATAACCACAAACGAATACTTCTCTAAGTCTTTCTTGTTGCTTCTCTCTCTCAAGACCTGAATTCTTTCTTCCCTTGGAACTTTGCGATCAGTAAAAGCAGAAAAATAGAAACCGCAATCAAATCCTCCATCAAGCTGGTCGTAAGTGAAAACGAGGGTTCTGTCTGTTGAAGGAGAAATGCAAATAAAGACAACTCTGTTGGTGTTCATTTTCAAGCTTTATTTTATTTAAATTTTCTCTGGTCGAAGTTGACTTAAAAATTTTTTGGTGGGTTTTTATTGTTCTAATCTTTATTGAAATTGCTTTTTGAAAAAATAGATGTGCCAAATTTTTATAATATTTCCTTTCAAATTTGGCTTCTATTCAAAAACTCAACAAAACCAGAGAGAGAAAAAAACTGCTCTGTTCCATGAGATTCCTCCTTTATTATTGTTTTGACATGAAACATCAGATTTTGACAAATCATTCTTTTTTCATTTGAATTTTTGACAGCTGCTCAAACCCTGATTTCTTCGCATTTCTCAGTTTTTCCAAGACTTCTCAAATATTTGAGGAAACTGCACTCTCCTTTAAAAAATTTCCATGAAGAGTAGAAGTACGATAGTAATAGACAGTGACTTTAATTTCAGATAAACCTTAATATAATTATAAGATTCAGTTTCTGATTTCTGAAGGTTATGAGAAACATAAATTTCCACTGAGCGAGAGATTTTTTGGTCATTTGTTACAGAGTCAAAAATTTGCAAGAATATAAATACAGATTTAAACTTTCATAAGGTTATTCCTTATTTTTGTGATTTTCTACAAACTATATAAAAAGATTATTAGAGTAATAAGTCATAAGGATACAAAAGAATTTTTTTTAATTATAGTTGCCGGGCATTGCAAAATTTCCTTCCCTTTGTGGGTATCTATTCCCTTGAATATTATTCATATTTCTATTCATATTCATCATGTTCATCTGTCCATCATTTCCATGATTGTTCATCATATTCAAATTTCCATAATTCCCATAATTATTATTCACCATTCTGATATTTTCATTCATGTTCAGTCTATTTCCATTTCCATTATTCGCCTCATAATTATTCATCATATTTCCGTACATATTTCCGTTATTTCCATAATTATTCAGATTTCCATTGAGATTATTTTGAAGATAAGGTTGAGGTTGAGGTTGCAATTGGGGTCTCATAATTTTAGGTCTTCTACTTTTCTTCGCTTGTCGTGTATAAAGCCCTCTTGACTGTTCAATCAAATCTAATAATATCACGATTAACAACGCAAATATTCTCAATAATTTATTTACATCTCTTCCTTGCTTCAATCACTGCAATTTCTTCTTTACTTAATCCAGGACCCAGATTCTGATCACCACTTCCATTATCTTGCTCCAAAATCACAACACCTAATAATAATTATTCAAATATTCAACTCTCTCATGAAGAAATTTACCATTACTATTATTATTATCCGAAGAAGGATTAACTTGCACTTGACCACTGCTTTGGTCAAGGATATTCAGAGTTGCATCTTTATTGCCGGCGAGATCTCCTGGTTTTGAGATAATAGAGTCATTTATTCCCGTAATCAAATTCTTTCCAGACAGATTACTATTATTCAAATAACTGGTTTTATCTTGCTTCATCTCCTCTTCAACATCCATGCCAATTTTCTCTTGTGAATTTCTTGCCATATACATCTTTTTAGCCAGCAACAAAGCTTTCAAGAGAACGAATAAAAGGGTAAAGATTTGAGCCAACAAACTGAATACTATCAAAACAGTTCCTATTCTCTCTCTTCCTTCCACGTCAACATCTTCTTTTGAATCTTTTACAGCCAAGGCCAAAACACAGATGTAGTATATAAACAACAAAATCTCCAAGGTAATCTGGCCAATGAGATTTATAAGCTTGAGAAATGGCCTTATTATCAACAGATAAACGATCATAGCAAAGGTCATGAGCATAAAAAAGACTGATTGGAGGACAGGATACTCAAATAACGTCCCCAAAAAGAATGAAAAGAAAAATATTCTCACAACGAAAATGAATAAATGGCCTTGCTGCAAAAAGGACCACTTGTAAATTCCAAAATAAGGTTTATACCCTTGCCATTTTGACATTATTTCTGACATCTCTTGAGCGTGACTTTGACTGGCCATTTTATTTTTGTACACCTTTCGGAAGCCAAGAATAATTTGAACAAGCCTTCCAAAGAATGTGAGTGCAATAACCATCATTATTGCACAAACAAAAAAGCTAATGACTGAGAAAAAGTTGGCAAAATTTGCTGTGCGTAATTCAATCACTGAAAACAGCGTAATTTCCGCATAAGTTCCAAACAATATCAAAATAAAAACGTTCCATTTCAAAAGGTTCATGAAATTTCGCAACTTAGAGTCCTCTTCAGGATTACGAGCAAAGCATTTTATTAAAAAAAAGAACAGCGCCAATAGGATTCCCAATACGAGCAATTTCAGCAAGCTCGCCAAATAGTTTATAAAGAAGCTGGAGCTGTACAGATAATAGCTGAAAGCCGTTCCTGTCATTTGTGAATTTTTAAAGTATTTCACCGAATCAGCTTGCAAATCCTCAATAACTCCAGGTTTTAGTCCAACATCGAAACCTTGTAAATAAAACATGTATTGAGCTTCTACTGGATATCCAGTGTTTACAAACTTTGCGTACTCAAACATCCTGTTCAAAGACATCACAATCATAAGACTCGGGTCAGCAGGGCTAAAGAAGCTGTAAGCTGCGTATGAAATGAACGAGAGCGAATCCATCACAGTAGAAGCCTTTGCGAGTCCCTTTATACGGTCCATTTCGTCCAAAGACATATCCCCTTGGGCATTTTTGAGAAGAAGGCAGAGAATGAGAGCGAGAAAATACAAAGATAATGTCCTCATTGGGGTTAATAAAAGTTGAAGGGAAGATTTGGGTTTTTAATTCGCTTAGAAATTAATTATAAAAACTGAAAAAAGAGAAATCATCTCTCTAATCAACCACACAGCCTTAAATTAAAAACAGTTTTAATGCAAAGATAATTTCTTTGGTCTCATAAAATTATCACGAAATTTAGAGATTAAATTTCTGCATTCAATTAATTCCAGTTGCTTTTTAATTAATCATCTATCATAGAAACCTGTCAAAAATCCCGCCTTTGCTTGGTTCCGACTTTGAAAAAATCACTTCAGAGTCAAATTAAATCGCATGATATTATTTAATCAGAGTTATATTAGGGTGATCATTTGATGATAAATTTTAATAAAACCGATATTTAAAACCAAAACGTTTTTCCCTCTCTCTGTTGTTTCAAACTATCTCATCAAAAGAAGTTCAAACTAGCTTTCAAACTCTCAACAAACAGAAGTAGAGGAGCTTTCTTCTTCAATTAACCTCTTTTTGATCCCTTCAATTCAACAAAATTTATTTGATTCAAATCTGGTTCATATCAATCAGAATCGTAAATCAATAGTCTCAATTTGGATATACAGAAATCTTGATAAAACATATCTGCAAAATTTAAGTCTTTATTGGCAGGAAGGGACTGACCTTCATAGCTGAGTGTTTTCTCAAGGAATTCTTTTTCGAAAATGGACCCCCAAAACAATCCGCGTTATTTTAAAACTTGATCGGCAACCTTTATTGATCAATTAAAACATTAATAAAAAAGCTAATTCAGATTTTCTGGCTTCAAATTAATTCAGTTATATCGTTGACTCTCAAACGCTGGCTCCTTGGAAATCTCACCTTGCCTCTAATCAAAAAGAGGCCTCCAGACCTAAGTCAGAAATCCTTGTCATGTTTAAAAAGAGAGAGTCGTTTTGTTTTTTTTCAATGATAATCTTTAAGCTCAGTTTTTGCGACTTAGCATACTGATAAATTGAGATTTTTTGTTGGTATTGATATTTACCTCAAAATTTATATTACACCAACTCGGAATGCCTTTAATTGTCCACCGGTTTTTAGCCTTCTCTTGCTCCTTGAATCTTCCTAGGACAATTTAATCTTCACAACTAACTTTTTTCTTAATTCAATAGATCACAACGCCTGCCCATTCATAAATCTAATCATTTTATTATGTCCTTTTTTCCTCCTCAAATCCTTAAATCAAAGGGAAAGAAATTTCTCTGTCTCAAACATGCAGAATATCTTTGAATCCTCTGATAGAGAGGAATGATCTGTCCTTCATTTATCTAGGAAAATCAAGAGATTTCCTTTATTTAGCCAATGCTATCAAATTCCAGAAGGCTCATTAATTCTCCTGAACCCTCCCTCGCCTTCTGAGAGTCAAGATGAAGCCTGATTTTCAACTTTAATATCGTCTTTAGCCTCATCTTTCGGCAAAAAGCAGAAAATATAATAATTATTTAATTTTTGCCCGGCAAGTCAAGCTTCAATAATAATGGCTTATTTAATAATGTTAAGGGTTCAATACAAAATAAATGGTGAGGTAATTGAAAGTGAGAAGGAATTTTACGGTCTTAACCACACCTTTTTTGCTCAAATGCAACTCTGAAATCTTCCTGGTTTTCGAAGAAAGTCAACTTTTTCTCATTCAAATAAATGAAACATTGCTATCGTCTCTTCAAAATTATTTCAAAAGAACCTCTCTCATTTAATAAGGTTTCAAACTAAAGAATCCGTATCTTTCAACAAAAATTATTTCTATAACATTTTTATAGCCTAGACAGATAGTTTTATTTTGTCTTCTAAAAATAATGCCATTTTTAAAGAAATCAATCTCAATTATTCTGAAAGATTTTAATTCGATCCATCGAGCAAAAGAGCAGTTCTTGTCCTCTCTCTTGACTTTGAATTTCTCATAGTCTAAGAAAAACATGGCTTTCACTTTTTATTGAAACTTTTGAAAATATACGAGAAATTTTTTTCTTTAAAACAGATAAAATTGCACCATAAAAATTTAATTTGTACATGTAGAATCAAGCATCTTGTTTCTTGACTGATTTAGTTTCAAAAAGAAGAATCTTTGGCAGTATCTCTCTCTTTTCCGATAGGATAACTTGAAACTTATGGCTTTATATTAAAAACCTAAAACCCTATTTTCAAACGCCTTTTTGTGAAAACCTTTCGCTAAAGGAAAATGAAGAAGCCGTCGTTCAAACATTGCCTGTTCTTGATGGAGAAAATAAGTCTATAGTCCTAAAGGAGGAAGAAAAAAAAAACCAAAACCAAAATGTCAAAAATCAAAGTAAATTAATCAATTCATCAAATAATTAGAAACGCTCTGCCTAGGGGCATCTTTTCCGTGTGCTTTGAATTTAATATGGATCGAGCAATCCACTTCCTATATTTTTTAAACCTCTTCTCTATCCCTATTGTCCTTCTCAAAAGGAGTATCATAAATTTTTCCATTGTGAATACAGGAGAACCTACACTTTGAAAAAGGAAAGAGATGGGGAAATCTTGCCTTTTTTAAAAAAAAAATTAAAAAACTGAAAACTTTCTCGAAAGGAAATGATTTTCGTTTTTAGAAAAATTAACTCCATTGAGAGTAAAAACTTTTCTTTCCAGAAAAAAAAATTCAAGGGTCTTCTTCCCCTTTATTCGAGTTTCAAATTTCTCTGAAATTAAAAAAAAAAGAGTTAGTATTTTGGAAATCATCTTTCTCAAACATCCACATAAAAAGTTTCTTTTCGACATCAAATATAAAAATATCAATAACCAAACATTGTTACAAGGAAAAATAATCAAAAAAAGAAATTACTAAAAAAATTCTCAAGGAGAGCCCCACATTCTCTCCCGCATACACATAGAAATGATTTTTTTTCGAATTATTTGACTTAACAAATATTTCAGTTTAAGAATTAAAGGTGTCCAAATTATTGGCAGGTCTTCTTTGTTTCTTTGCCTCTTTTGAGTACATCCCTCTTGTCATATTTATTTGTTCTAAAAACGTTAATAAAAATTCTCTTCATCACCTCCAATTTTACCTTGTCTTTTTTCTTCTAATTTTCGAAGCTCCTCTTGCAATTTTTTATTCTTTTTTGATTTTCTAATTTTTGAAGATTTTCTTGACGACGTTCCTGATGAGTTCACTGTCCCTTCTGGAATTGAATTCGAAGGTTTTCTTGATGATGCTGACGTTTGTGATTGGAAAGTTTCTTGAGGCCTGAAAGCTTGTCTGATATTTTGATGGAAATTTGGATAATAGTCTAAAGAGCAGTTTTTATCAAAATTCAATAACATTTTCTCTTACTTATTCTGTCTCCAGTTTGCTGAGCAGGAAGAGCCATTAAACGATGAGGCCTAGTATTTTGACCATAAGGTGTCTGAATTGTCGATTGTTCAAGGTTACTGACTGTCAAGTCATTTGTCAACGTCATTTGACTATTATTTAATGTTGAGTTTGTCATTAATATTTGTCCAGAGGTTGCAAGGCTATTATCTACAGTAATCTCAAGCTTATCAAGTCTCCTATTTACAGAGCCTCCTTTGGAATTCTTTTGGCGTTTTGACTTTCTCCAATCTTGATAGAGTTCTTTGAGCATAACAAGCAGCTTTAAGCAAATAAATAGCATTGAAACTATTCCAGCAACCATATTAATGACCATCATGACATTTCCGATTGACTCTCTCTTTTTGAAATCATGGGCAGTATCGTCGTCATAAAAGGTCAATATTAAAACACAAGCATTGAAAGCAAAAAGCGTGCATTCGAAAACAACTTGGTTCAGAGTATTTACAACCTTTGTAAAAGGTCTTGCAATGGCGAGATACAAAATGATTCCCACGCTGAGAATATTGATCAGGATCACTTGAACTTTTGGATATTCTTGCAAATAGGCCACAATTGAATAGAACAAAGAGACTCTTATGATGAAGAAAAGCATAAAGCTTTGTTGGGAGAAAGTGTAATTTTTGTAAGCTTCAAAAAAGGGCTTGTAATTCTTCCATTTTTCAACAGCATCTTGCATAGATTGTGTCTGATGATTCTTGGCTATTCTGTTTCTCCTTGAGGATTTAAGGTTCAAGTTGACTTGAACAAGCCTTATTAGGACCAAGAGAGCAAGCACATTCACCAAAATGCAAATAGTAAAGCTTATTGATGATGTTAAGTCGTCAAATGTAGAAGTTCTGAACTCCAGAGAAGAAAAGAAAATTATATCTCCATACATACCACAAAACATGATCAAGAACAAGTTCCATTTCAAAATTTCCAAGACACTGGCCAGAACCTTGTGTACTTTTGAAGATTTAGAAGTTAATCTTGTGAGCACTTCAAGCAAGACTATGAGAAATGCGATCGCTCCCAACGTGATCAGGGATTGCAAAAAATTGCTGGCGAAGCTGGAATGCGCTTGGTAATGCCCAAATGTTCCAGGCAAAGGGGCATTGTAAAAGGATCCCTTGATATTGTCCTCGATTTTCTTCACAAAAGAAGTCGAGTTCTCAGTTTTATTCACTTTATTCTGAGCTTCAAACATCATCGTGATTTTTGGTGGATACACTATGTTTATGTATTTCACATATTGCAGCATCTTGGCTAAGGTTCCCATAAACATAGCAGATGGATCACCAGAGTTTAAAAACCCATAAACTGATCCCACAGCAGAAGAAGTTGTTCCCGCTGCTTCTGTTGCTTTCGTTACTTGCTCAACTTGCTTGACCTGCTCTTCATTTACATTGATAGTGCAAACATCCCCACTGAAAAGATTATAGCCGAAAATACATGTCTGGCATGTTGTATTTGTTGTACAAGTAGCACATCCAATTGGGCAAGCTAACCATTTTTATAAGAAAATTGTAATAAATAGAGGATCTTTTACGCTCACAAATTTTGCTTGAATTCCAAGTTGCTGGAGGGCAGGCTGTAGGGCAACTCTGAGCAGAAAATACATAATCAGGCTCACAGGTTTGACATATTGTTTGGCTGGTACAAGTGGCGCATGATGCATCACATTCTGTTGAAAGTATTTTATTATTTCTTTAACAAAGGGGAGAAATACCAGAACATATTCCATTCAAAAGATAATAACCATCCTGACAAACAGAGCAAGTATCCAATCCAGTACAATCTTGACAACCTGGAGCGCAATCTTTGAAAAATTAATTCATTCACTCTGATAATCTCTTTTACTTTGACAAATTGCATCCGAATCAAACGTTCCAATGGGGCATGTGTCTGGACAGGCCGCATTATATAAAACATAATCAGGCTCACAAGTCTGGCAAACGTCCAAACTTGTACAAGTTGCACATTCTTCTTGACAATCTACAAAAAATATTGGGTCTTCAAAACCATGAGATAATTACCTTTACAAACCCCAAGTCCATTTTCGAGGTAATATTTCGCTTCACATGTTGTACATTGGGATAGTCCTGTACAAGCTGTACATCCTTCTTCACAAGCTATTCAATCTCATTATTTCCTCTTCCTCAAATCAAAATATGATACGTTTGCAAACTCCATTCTCATTATAATGTGCTCCAGGACATTCATCCAAGCATTGATTTTCAAAGAGAACTTTTGAATTCCCACATTCAGAGCAGGTTGTTTCACTACTACACACTTTACAATCCGTCAGGCAGCCTATTCAGAAATTAATCATCCCAAGTTATCAATGAAATTGTTACTTTTGCAAACTGGGCTTGAAGTGTAAGTAAAGTCTGGACAAGGCGAATAGCATGCTTTTTGAAATAAATTCCATCCTGAAGAGCATGTTTGACATTCATTTCCGTTCAAGCATGAATCGCAATTTGAAGGACAGTCTTTAAATATTATCAGTCTTCAAAACTCCCCTAATAAAATTTACCTTTACATTGCTTAGCACTTGAATCCCCATATGTTTTTACAGGACAGGTTCCAACACATTGACCGCCCGAGTTAAAAGTTCCATCGTTACATACTGAACAGACGTTAGCGACTGAGCAAGATTCGCAATCATCTGGACAGCCTAATCCGAAATTGAGACTCGATTCGTCAAAATATTTACCTCCACATGCCCAGTTGCTCGAATCCTCAAATGTTCCTGTTGGGCAGCTTGTCTCACAAGCAGAACCAAAAAGAAAATAATCTTGTGAACACGAGGAGCATACATTGCTACTTGAGCAAGCTGCACAACCAGTTGGACAGTCTCAAAATAAACTTTTAGAAAACAAACTGATTGAAAAGTTTTACCTGCACACCTTCTATTCGTATCATCAGCATATGTCCCTGCGGGACATACTTGGACACATTGATTACCTGAGAGATAATAGCCACTGGAGCAATATGAGCATGCGCTCGTGCTGGAACACGTATCACAGTGACTCGAACAAGCTAATATAAAAATTAATGTAAATAATGAAATCTTCTTTACTTGCGCATTTTCGAGGAGAGGTTTCATCTTTGAAAGTTCCAGTTGGGCAGGTATCAACGCATAGACCTCCTGAGAGATAATAGCTAGTGGAACAAGATGAGCATGAGGTTGTGCTTGAGCATGTGTCACAGTTACTCAGACAACCTAATATAAAAGTTTATAATAAATAATGAAAACCTTATTTACTTGCGCATTTTCGGGGAGAACTTTCATCTTTGAAAGTTCCAGTTGGGCAGGTATCAACGCACAGACCTCCTGAGAGATAATAGCCACTAGAGCAGACTGAACACGTGCCTGTGCCCGGACATGTATCGCAATGACTCGGACAGTCTAATATAAAAGTTTATAATAAATAACTCAAATCGCATTTACCTTCACATTCATTATTACCAGTATTTTTTGTCATTCCTGTTGGGCAGTCTGTATCACAAGCATCATTGAAAAGATAATAACCACTTTCGCACGTTATACATACAGTTGGACTTGAGCAATCCATACAGCCAGTTGAGCAAGATGCTTCTATAAAACAATTTTCAAACCTGTGTCGAGATTTACTTACGAAGTTGGCAAATGCCTTGTGCATCAGCTGTATATCCACTTGGACAATTCCCCAAGCACTGGTTGTTATAAAAATAGAACCCAGATTGGCAGCTTTGACAGGCAGTTGAGCTTGCGCTTGAACAACTCGCACATCCAGAAAAACAATCTACATAAGAAAAGAGTAAAAAGGGAATATGATTATGAATGTCTTACCAGTACATTGATTCCCATCAACAAAAGTTGCAGAAGGACATGGAGAAACACATGAACCCTGATGCAGGTAGCCTGAAGCGCATACTGAACAACCTGATGCGCTACAAGTTGAACAACCAGATGGGCAATCTAATTTATTTAGATAAAGGATTTTAGGAGAAAGGAAGACCAATGCATAAGCTCCCTGACTGGTATTGATGAGAAGTACAAGATATCGGGTTTGCATGACATACGCCAGAAGTCAGCGTGTAGCCACTTGGACAGCCATGGCAAACACCCAAATAGCAAGATGAACAAGGAAAATCGCATGAATTATCATCTGGTACATAGTTTTCTTCTCCTGGAATCGTTGGGTTCTCATATTCTATCGAAACAATTGTAAGCTTTAGATATCACGGAATTTCGATACCTATACAGAAACTAGTGGACAAGAAAGCAAAGAGAATGAATATTGGTAAAACACTTTTGTATCCCATCATGTCTTTTAAAACTTAACTGTACTTAAATTTAGTGAGAAATCAAACTAAACTACTCAACAAAAATCTTGCAAGAAAATCTTACTTTAACTCTCTCTAATTAAAACAAACTTTTATACAATAAAACCTGACCGTCATCGAAAATAAAAATCTGATAAAACCAACCCCACTATGGGTGGCAACCTTTCACGTTTTCCAAAACCAAATTTCAAAAGCTTGCACTTCCTAAAGTAATTCTCACAAAAATGGGTTGAAGAGATAAAAATTTCAGAAAGAACCGCTTTGGTTGCTTTATCTTGAAGAAATTGAGTTTTTATTTGCGAATAATTTTATCAAACACCCCGACCAATAAACAATTTTTTAATTTATTAAATTTTTTTCCAACAATTTACCATTCAATAATCTTCCTCCCAAAAATTAAATCATCCCTTTTTCGCTCATCAACCGAATCTTCTTCCAATCATCCTAAAGAGGAACTAGAATGATCCAGAAGTTTTCAAATTCCAATGTGGTTTACTCCATAGCAAAGTTAGGCCCAATTTTACCTCTTTTCATGTCAGATCCTTCATTTTCTGGCAAAAATTTTGTGTCCAGACAAAGCATTTTTTATGTGAAAATCAAAAATTTTTCGTCACCCCTTAGAAGTTTTTAGCTTTAGAAAAGATTTACTCAAGTCAAGAGAAGGATTCTCGAATACCTATCTCTTTCTCAGAAAAAGGTAACTAGACATGATGCAAGAACTTTCAATTCCGCAAACTAGATTGGAAAACAAGGTATTTCTTCCCCTGAGAAAGGGTCGATTCAAGGGGGAAGGGCTTATTCAATCCGAAGAGTGGTTCGAGGAAAAAACCTTTCAAGCCGACAGACTTGTAGAGGATAAGTCTGGTTGCTGGAAAGCAACAAAATTTGAAAAAATTTAATCTGAAATCAAAATCGCTGTCAACAAAATCTCTCTTTTTATTTAGGAGTAGCAGCCAATTGGAAAACAAACCTTTTCACTTGCCTTTATTTCTGGAGAAAACCCACGTATTTCTCACGCAAGGCTGATAAACTAGCCAAGCAAATAGACAGCTTTGCACAAATCAAACAACCTTGGACGATTTCATGAGAATTGCAGCTCTGAAGTCTGCTTCGATGATTGGGGGTGTCTGATAAGCTTTGCATTAAGCTTCAAAATTATTTTATTAGACAATTGAGGCTTAGTTTATCTTTCATATTGAAAATGGGATCGATATGTTGTGGAATTTGATTGAGAACAAAAAAACCTGTCTCATTAAACTCGGACAAGACCAAAAATAGGTGAAGTAATCACTACCATATTTCATTTCTTCCATCAAGTCAATTTGAATTTTGTTGTATATACAGTAGAATTAGCCGTAAAAGAACTACATACAGTTTTTTTTCTCTCTCAAGAATTTGAAGAACTTCATCCCCAAAACCTCTCATCAAATGGTTTTTTGTGCGGACTTTAAACCCGCATTTATCTTCAAGAAATTCTAGAATATTCTTAAAAATATTAAACTAGATATTTTGACGCTGTAAACGCTTAAACAATATCAGATGAAGAAATTTTCACCGATATCAAAAAAAATTCGGGCTGGCTCTCAGAAAGAAATCTGAGGCTTAGATCTCTGAGAGCGATGTTCCTGTGAAATTGAAAAGAGAAAAAGAAGAGGGGAAAAGTTCCGAGGAAAGATCAGCGGATGCACTGGTTCCTTGAAATCCTTCACTATAAAGGAAAGTATTGAATAGTTTCTATTGAAACTAATAATTAAAGTTTTTTGGTTTTTAATTGAATTTCTTGTGATCAACAAAAATGTTCAAGAAGACGACGTAATCAAAAAAATTAAACAAAAATCCTTTTTGCAAAGACTGGAAATATATACCTTTTTACCATTCATTTGATTCAACTCGCGGAAGTCAAGAAACAAAATTTGTTCAAGGAAAAGGTAAATCCTCAGACACAATAAATGGGAAATTACAAGCAATATTGTCAATTGACAGATTAATATTTGAGGCTGAAGCTCTTCCAAGGACGGAAGGCTTCTGCTTTCGAAAATAAACTCCCATGCTTAGGACACGTTGGTTATGAATAGAATCGTTCTTCAGGAAAAATGAATTGATCATCTCATGATTTTTTTAATTTTCTGTGAAAAAAATTAATTATTGATTTCTGAGTCCAACATTTTCAAAAGAAAATATATTTATTCTCCAGAAAACCAAAAATTTTTTCTTAAAAAAATTAATTGATTTTTTCCTCTCACTAAAAAAGATAACTGAACTTGTTTGCTTTTTTTAAACATAAAACCTTCCAAGTTTTTTCTGGAAATCTCAAAATGAGGATTGAGTTTCTCTCAGATGAATTCAAGAAAGGAATTTGCAAGTTTAACTTTGGAAAATTTTTCTCATCACATCAAAAGAAAATCTAGTTTTCACCTACTATTAACATAAAGAAGAAAAATAAATCTGTATAAATTATATCTTGGTTACAGAAAAAACCCTCAGTTGAGGCAATTTTAACTGCTGAAAAAATTTCTCTAGACATCAAACTCAAATTATAGACAGGAATTATTTGTAAACATTCTCCTCGCGTTGTTTTCCTTTAAGAATTAAACATGTCATTATTATGAATTGGTCTTCTTTTCTTTTTTGCTTCTGTTGTATACATGCCTCTTGACTTACTTATTTGCTCTAAAACTAAATTAATGCCATAGCTATTTCAAAAATTTACCTTGTCTCTGTGCTTCGATTTTTCTAAGCTCATCCTGTAATTTTTTATTCTTTTTAGTTTTACGAATTTTCGAAGGTTTTCTTGATGACGTTGTTCCTGTTGATTTTATTGTTTCTTCTGGTCGTAAAGCTTGTCTTACATGCTGATGGAAATTTGAATAATCTAATGTAAAAATTAATATTCTTCTGATCAGCTCCAAAACATACTTATTCTCTCTCTTTGCGGACTACCATTTATTAAACGATGAGGTCTCGTATCAAGGCTCGTCAAGTGGGACATATCAATTGTTTGGTCAAGAGTGGTAATTGTCAGGTCACTTGTATTTGTAGATGTATTTGCGCTTGATCTTAATTGAACATGACTTGAAACTGAATTAGGAGCCATAGTCTGTCTGGAACTCAAAGTGTTATCAGTCACAATCTCGAGGGTTGTATTCTGATGTTTTGCGGATGATCTCTTCGAAGCTCTTTGGCTTCGACGTTTTGATCTTCTCCAGTCTTGATAGATTTCTTTCAGCATGAATATCATCTTTAGGCAGATAAATAGCATTGAAACTAGCCCCGCAACCATGTTGATAATGATCATCACATTCCCAATTGACTCTCTCTTGTGAAAATCATAAGAGTTTGCGCCATCATAGAATGTCAATATCAATACGCAAACGTTAAAAGCCAAAAGAGTGCATTCGAACACAACTTGGTTCAAAGTATTTATGACTTTTGCAAAAGGTCGTCCGAGAATCAGATACAGAATCATTCCAACACTGATCACGTTTATTAATATGACTTGAATCCTTGGGTATTCTTGTAGATAAGCCACAACTGCATAGAACAAAGATATTCTAATGATGAAGAAAAGCATGAAACTCTGTTGGGAGAAAGTGTAATTTTTGTAAGCTTCGAAAAAGGGTTTATAGCTCTTCCATTTTTCAACAGCGTCTTGCATTGTTAGTGTCTGATGATTGAGTGCTATTCTGTTTTTTCGAGAGGATTTGAGATTCAAGTTCACTTGCACCATTCTCGTGATAACTAGAGCTGCAAGAACATTCACCAAAATACAAATAGTAAAGCTTATTGATGAGGACAAATCACTAAATTTAGCTGTCTTGAATTCCAAAGAAGAAAAGAAAATTATATCTCCGTACATACCGCAAAACATAATCAAGAACAAATTCCATTTGAAAATGTCCAAGATCCCTGATAAGACTTTGTGTATTTTGGAAGAGTTTGAACCTTGTCTTGTGAGAATTTCAAGCAAGAGGATGATAAATGCAATCGCACCAAGGGTCAGTAGGGATTGCAAAAAATTGCTCACAAAACTTGAATGGAGTTGATAATATCCAAAGGTTCCAGGCAAAGGGGCGTCATAGAAAGATCCTTTGATCTTATCTTCAATCTTTGTGATGAAGGAAGAAGAGTTGTCAGTTTTATTCACTTTGCTTTGAGCCTCAAACATCATCTTGATTTTTGGTGGGTAAACCATATCAATATACTTCACATATTGCAACATTTTGGCTAGGGTTCCCATAAACATGGCTGAGGGGTCACCTGAGTTCAAGAATGCATAAGCCGATCCGACTGCAGAAGAAGCTGTTCCCGCTGCTTCTGTTGCTTTTGTCACTTGCTCAACTTGTTTGGCTTGCTCTTCATTCACGTCGATCGTGCAAACAGTTCCAGTGAAGAGATTGTACCCAAAAATACAAGTTTGGCATGTTGTGTTCGTTGTACAAGTTGCACAGCCAATTGGGCAAGCTAACCATTTTTATAAGAGAATTGTCATCAATAGAGGATCTTTTACGCTCGCAAATTTTGCTTGAATTCCAAGTTCCTGGAGGACAAGTTGTAGGGCAGCTCTGATTATAAAACACATAATCAGGCTCACAAGTTTGACAAAGAGTTGGACTTGTACAAGTAGTGCATGATACATCACATTCTGGTGAAAGTATTTTATTATTTCTTTTACGAAGGAGGAAAGATACCATAACAGATTCCGTCCTCAAGGTAATATCCATCTTCACAGACTGAACAAGAAGTCAGTCCAGTGCAATCTTTACAGCCTGTGGCACAATCTTTTTAAAAATTAATAATGAGTTCATGAAAATAATAATTTTTTTACCGAGGCATATTTTATTTGAATCAAATGTCCCCATAGGGCATGTGTTTGGACAGGTGGAAGCATAGAAAACAAAATTAGGCTCACAAGTCTGACAGCTATCTAAACTTGTACAAGTTGAACATTCTGTTTTACAATCTAAATGGAATATTTATTATCATCTAAGAAGGTATTTTTACCCTTGCAGACCCCATTCTCAAGAAAATATTTCGGTTCGCATGCTGAGCATTGTGATAACCCTGTACAAGAGGTACACCCTACTTCACAATCTATTAAAACAAATTAATTCTCCACTTCCCAAAATAAAAATATTATACGTTTGCAAACTCCATTCTCATTATAATATGCTCCAGGACAAGAATCCAAACACTGATTATTGTTGTATAAAACCTTCGGAGCAGCGCATTTAGAGCAAGTTACTCCATCACTACAAGTCTCACAATTCAACAAACAATCTATTCATAAATTAAACTTATTTGATAAATCTTTACCTAAACAATTTGTGCCTGAGGAATAAGTGAAGCTCGGGCAAGGCAAGTAGCATTTTCCTTGGTATAGGAAGTAACCTGAAGAACATGTTGTGCACTGATCTCCATTTGTACACACATCACAGTTCGAGGGACAGTCTTTACACTGCCAAGAACCTGAATCTCCATATTTTGTGACAGGACAGTTTTGTACACAAGAACTCCCTGAAAGAAAATAACTTTGCGAGCATGAGGAGCAGATGGTGCTGCTTGAACAAGTCGCACAGCCATTTGAACAAGCTAAGAAATTAAAATCTTCAATTTATCAAGAACATCTTTACTTGTACATTCTCCATTCCCAGTATTACCGTAAGTTCCACTTGGACAGTTTTGAGTGCATTGAGTCCCTGATTTAAAATAACCGCTGGAGCATGATGAACATCCTCCACTTGAGCAACTCGCGCAGCCGTTTGAACAAGCTAAGAAAATTAAAATCTGTCAATTTATCCAAGAATCATCTTTACTTGTACATTCTCCATTTCCAGTGTTCCCATAGGTTCCACTTGGACAGTTTTGAGTGCATTGAGTCCCTGATTTAAAATAACCACTGGAGCATGATGAACATCCGGCACTTGTGCAACTCGCACAGCCTCCAGAACAAGCTAATTTAATGAAATAAGAATAAAGTTAACCGAAGTTTTTTACCAGTACATACCCAATTGCTAGAATCTGGATAAGTTGCTGCTGGACAGCTTGTCCCACAAGCATTATTAGAAAGATAAAAGCCAGATGAGCATTGTGTGCATACAGTTGAACCTGAGCAAGTTTGACAGTCACTTGGACAAGTTGGCACTAAAAAAGGGTTATTTCGAAATCTCCTCATCAAAGATTTACCAGCCTGACAACCACCAGAGCCGTTATCTGCATATCCAGATGGGCAGGAACTCAGACACTGATTGTTCAAGGAAAAATACCCAGATTGGCATGATTGACAATTTGAGGCCGAGCTTGAGCAGGTTGAGCAACCAGTCGCGCAGACTAAGAGGTCAAGATCAATAATCTGGTTATAAAAAGTATATCTTTTACGAGGACAAGAACCTCCAGACAAATATCGACCTGAAGGGCATGATATGCAGGTTGTTGTTCCCGCATTACAGCTCGTACAAGTAGCTGGGCAAGTTACTCCACCGCCTGGTGATTCTGCGACACAATTCTTCCCAGTACTAGGTTCATAGCCAGCCTGACAATCAATGCAAGTATAGCTTGAACACTCAATACAATGAAGTCCGCAAGTCTCTCCGTCGACTAGAAAAAGATGAGAAAAGAAAGTGAGTTTGAGTACTTGCTGCAGCAGAGATGTCTGATATTAAAACAAAGATGAAGAGGGTTATTTGGAGAAGGAGTTTGAATTGCATGTCTTTTGATTTAAATTTATTGGTATGTTAAATAAAATCACCAACAAAAATCTCGCAAGAAAATCTGATTTCGCCCTCTTAATTAAAACTAAATATTTGTCCAAATGACAAATAGATTGAGACAAGAGTTTTATCCAACATAACAGAGGTTTTGACATTCAATCAAGAGAGCGGACCGGAAGACAAAAGCCCCTTCTAGTTTCCAAGGTAAAAAAATCTGATAAAAGAGACAGTTTTAGAAAATAATACAAACATTTAAGGCTTGAAATAAAATTGTTATGAGAAATTTTAATCCAACATTTGGGCCAATAAAAATTGTTTTAGATTTTATTCTATTTTTCTTTTGTTACCACTGGATAATTTTTCGCAAAACTTAAATTAGGCATCTCTCACTTGCTCACAAGTGTGACAATAAATTTTTATGCAATAAAATCCTCAAATTTCCACGTCTTCGAATTTAGAAACCATTTTTCCTCTCAAAGCACTTTCCTTTTATCTCAACCAACCAGCTTGATTTCTCAAAAGGCTTTTCTCTTCAGTATAAAATCCATCATTTCAGAGCTCAAAAGATCTTTTGAAAGTCGTACTAGAGGTTTTGAGAATGATCTCATCGGAGAGGATTTAGGCTAGTTTTTTCTTGAAAATATGCCCAGTGTCATAGATACAAACATCGGGCCTATGAAATCAAGGATATAAAAAGAAAATTGCAAGAATATTAAGATCTCACAAGAGTATATTCGATATGAGAGATCCTTATGAACAGAGGAAATAAAGGGGACTGAGAGTTCAACTCTGCCAGATCGCAGCCTTCAAGAAAATTCTCAATCTGTCAATTTGGCTTCGCACAAGAGGGATTCTGTACAGAAATTGAATCTGAAGTCAAATTCTTCGTCAACAAAATTTGCCTCTTCTTAAATTAATCACAGGCAACCAAAAAAATAAATCCTTTTTTTAACAGATTCTTTGACTAAAAAGGTCGCTGTATCAAGGGAAAAGACGTTTCAAACCAGAAATCAACCCCTCGTCTCAGACAAAACGAAACTTCTTTTTGGATCAATTTGAAAAGTATGTTTATAAAACGACTTCGTTGAGAGCCACAGAACCTTAAAATTTAATTTTAATACGTATTATGAAGGCGATTATTAAGATTGTTTATCCTTTATACGACTGAAAATATTCTCTTTTTCTGAGGATCAAGAGAGGTTAGAGACAGTTCGAAGAGAGACAAGAAAGTCTTTTTCTTCACAAGTGTCAATAAACTCTCTCAGACCCAATGTTTTAGAAAATTCAACTCAGTTGAGGCCCTGAAATCAGAAAGGCAATCACTTGGTTTCAAACTTCAGGAAGCATGAGAAAAGGCTTCTAGAGATTTCAGAATTCAAAATAAGGAAAGTTGGAGGCCTCTCAAGAAAAAAATCCTTTTAGGCCTTTGGCAACTCAAAAATGACCTCAATTTAATTAGTTAGGTTTATGATCTTAATTTCATTATGTAGCTTTTTCAAAAAGGGTTTTTTGAGTTTAGGATTCAAATTGTAAGATCAAAAAAATTGTCTGAGGATTTCTGCTGAAGATAATCATTGTGAAAAATGACAAAACCAGGGATCGGAATTGGGGCCGACCATAAATCCGGACATGATTCCAGATAAACCCGGAAATCTTTTGTCAAAACATCCGGGCAAATCCGGAACCCAATTTTTCTCGAATATTTGAGGCATAAATATGTATGTTCAGTCGCTGTATAGAATCATAATGGAGTCGAGAGATACTTTTTGTATAAATTTTATGACATGAAATCGTTGATAAAAATTTTATAGACATTTCTTTAAATACTATATATATTATTTCATTTTTTTTAATTTTAGTAAATTTTTGTTGTATTTCGCCTATTTTCTATTCTGTTCATCTTTCATTAAAGTTTTAACTTTTTTGAGGTCTTGTCTGTCGATTCGATCAATAAGAGATAAAGTGGAATAGTGACGACGGTTTCATGTTTGTAATATTGATTTTGAAATTGAAAATCTTCCTATCTGATGACAAAATTAAATTCAAGACTCATGGAAAAAAAGGAAAAGAGTGTTGATTTTTAGTCTTAAGAAAGGGTTCAACAATGATATGATGAAATAAATTTTTCTTTTAAGAAAATTTCGGAAAATTTTTGGTCGAAAAAATTATCTCTCTTAAAATTTTGAAAAATCTGGAAATATGGACAAAATCCAAGCAGTCGGACAATGCCAGACCCTGGAGAAAACAGAATAGTCTCTGAATTTTTTGATAAAAAAATTTTTTCATTCAATTTTTTTTTCCAAGAATTTCTTCACATCAACATAACAAATTTCTAAATTTTTACATTGAAAAATTCACTCCAACGAAAAGAGAAAAAAAATATTGACATAAATTCGATAGGCATCACATTACAGCTCATCATGAAAAATAAGGTCTAACAAATGAATTAAGTTGTCCTCTTTGGTTTGTTTTCTGATCTCGAGGACGTCTGACCATGTCATTACTTTGTTCAGGTTTCTTCTTGAGATTTCTATTTCTTTTTCGGATCTTTGATGATTTCCTTGACTGTGATCCTGTCTTTTCTTCAGTCATGAAATTTTGCGCATTGGTATGAAGATTTGGAAAATATTCTAAGAAAAAACTTATTAATTTTACTTCACCCAAGAATTTCACTTTACCTATTCTTTTTCCTTGTTGAGGGATTTTTAAACGAGGGATTCTCATCACGTTTCGATTTGAAGACGATGTATCAATTGTTTGTTCAAGATTACTTATTGTTAAATTACTTGTATCACCAGCACTTGATCTTATCTGACTTGATGTCGTCAAAATCTGCTCTGAACTCAAATTACTATCATCCACAACCCCAAATCTTTCGGGAGTACTACGTTTAACTCTCAGAGAGCTCTTTTGACGTTTAGACTTTCTCCAATTTTGATAGATTTCTTTGAGCATAACAAGGGCTTTGATGCAAATGAATAGCATCGAAACCATTCCAGCAATCATATTCATGATAATCATTATATTCCCAATTGTCTCTCTCTTCGTGAAATCATAAGCATTTTCACTTTGATAGAATGTCAGCAAGAAAACACAGATATTGAAAGCAAATATAGTCATTTCAAAGATCACTTGATTCAAAGTATTTATACTCTTTGTAAAAGGTCTCCCAATCACAAGATACAAAATCATTGCCAAGCTTATCAAATTTATCAGAATGATTTGAACTTTTGGATAATCTTGGAGATAGGCAATCACAAGGTAAAACAAAGAGACGCGGATGATAAAGAAAAGCATAAAGCTTTGCTGTGAGAAAGAATAGCTCTTGTATGCTTCAAAAAAAGGCTTGTAATTTCTCCATTTTTCAACAGCATCTTGCATTGATTTGGTTTGGTGATTGAGCGCTATTCTATTTTTTCTCGAGAACTTGAGGTTCAAGTTGACTTGAATCAGTCTGATTACAACTAAAGCTGCAAGAACATTCACGAGGACACAAATTGTGAAGCTGATTGCTGAAGATAAATTGTCAAAATCAGCAGTTCCGAATTCAAAAGAGGAGTAGAAAATTATATCTCCATACATCCCACAAAATAGAATCAAAAATAAATTCCATTTAAAGATATCCAAAATTCTTGCGAATATTTTGTGAGTCTTTGAAGATTTTGAACATAGCATTGTTAAAACTTGGAGTAAGCAGATCAAAATAGACAATCCTGATAATATCAATAGAGACTGCAAAAAGTTGCTGGCAAAGCTTGAATACAATTGATAGTATCCAAAGGCTCCTTGTAGCGGAGCATTATAGAATATTCCTTTGATTCGGTTTTCAATTTTCGTCACAAAAAAGGAAGAGTTCAAAGAGGTTTCATTGACTTTACTCTGAGCCTCAAACATCATTTCAATTTTTGCTGGAAACACAATATCAATATACTTCACATATTGTAGCATCTTAACTAAAGATGCCATCAACATAGCTGAAGGATCTCCTGAATTCAAAAAGGCATAGGCTGCTCCAACAGCTGAGGAGGTTGTGCCTGCAGCTTCAGTTGCTTTTGTTACTTGCTGGACTTGTTTCGCTTGCTCTGCACTCACATCCAGAGTGCAAACAGTGCTACTATATAAATTATACCCTAATGCACATGTCTGACACACTGTCATGTTTGTACATGTCGTACACCCAGTTGGACAAGCTAAGGAATTGGATAAGGAAAATTGAAATAAATAGAGGATCCTTTACGCTCACAAATTTTGCTTGAATTCCAAGTTCCTGGAGGACAAGTTGTAGGGCAACTCTGATTATAAAACACGTAATCTGGCCCACAGGTTTGACAAAGAGCTGGGCTTGTACAAGTGGTGCATGATATATCACATTCTGTTGAAAGTATTTTATTATTTCTTTTATGAAGGAGGAAAAATACCATAACAGATTCCGTCCTCAAGGTAATATCCATCTTCACAGATTGAACAAGAAGTCAGTCCAGTGCAATCTTTACAGCCTGTGGCACAATCTTTTTAAAATTAGTGAGTTCATGAAAATAATAATTTTTTTACCGAGGCATATTTTATTTGAATCAAAGGTTCCCATAGGGCAGGTAACTGGGCAAGTATCAGCATAGAAAACGTAATCAGGCTGACAAGTCTGGCATATGTCCAAACTTGTACATGTGTCACATTCAGTTTTACAACCTAAAAAAATGAATGTGAGAAAGAGGCCTCATAAATCATGATAATTACTATTGCAAATGCCATTTTCAAGGAAATACCTATCTTCACAATGTGAGCATGATGTGGGACCTGTACAGGATATGCATCCAGTCGCACAATCTGTTTTTATTTCATTATTTTCAGAATAATAACAGAACTTTTACGTGCACAAATACCATTTAAATTATAGTATGGGTCAGGACAAGATTCCAGACACTGATTATCTCCCATTAAAAAATGTGAACTGTCACACCCTGAACAAGTTGTACCATCACTGCAGGAATCACAATACTGGAAACAATCTAGTCAAATAAAATCTATCCTCTTTATTTCACTTGAAAACTTTACTCAAACAAGTTTGGCCTGAAGGATAAGTGGCAGTAGGACATGAGATATAACACCCTTGATTATAAAAAAAATAGGTTGAAATACAGCTCTGGCATTGGCTTGAGCTGGTGCACGTTGTACAGCCACTTGGACAAGCTGTTAAAAACTTAGAAAATAAATTTATCCAAATCCCTTACGAACACATGTTGAAGAGGCTGAATCAGGGTACGTTCCTGCTGGGCAGTTCTGGGTGCATGAAGCCCCATAAAGGAAATAACCTTCTGAGCAAGCAGAGCAAGAACTACTACTTGAACAAGTTGAGCACCCAGCTGGGCAAGCTAACAAGGATGAGTAAAATAAATTTATCGTCTTGTAGTCTTACTTTCACAAACAACAGAACCTGGATATGTTCCTCCTGGGCAGTTCTGAGTGCATGAAGCCCCATAAAGGAAATAACCTCCTGAGCAAGCAGAGCAAGAACTACTACTAGAACAAGCTGAGCAACCAGTTGGGCAATCTCAGGACAATTAAGATGCGATTTTAACTAAATCTCTTTACTTGCACAAACACCGGAGCCCGAATCAGGATACGTCCCTCCAGGGCAGTTTTGAGTGCATGAAGTCCCAGAAAGATAATAACTGCTTGAGCATGAAGAGCATGAAGTGCCACTCGAACAAGCTGAGCAGCCGGTGGGACAAGCTATGTCACAAATTAGACAGAGATGGAGATTTATTTGTTACTATAGCAGACGCTTGAGGCACCATAATATCCAGAGGGACATGAAGTCACACATCCACTTGAATAGAGGAATGTGACCGAAGAACATGTCATACAAACAGTTGAAGAAGAGCAGGCAGTACAGCCAGTTGAACAAGTTACTGAGCCTGATCCTCCTGATGACGATGATGGTGAAGTGCAAACACCATCAGTTAGTGTTTCGCCGGAGGCACAAGTGCATATGGTGCCTGCACATGTCTCACAACTAGGATCACAATCACTATTGGCTATAAAGGGTTTAGATTGGAGGATAAGAGGGCTCTGAGAACCTGGAAGGCCAAAGATAGCTGAAAAGGAAACGATAAGTGAAAGAAGAAATTTGAATTTCTTCATATTTGAGTTAAATTTATTGGGATGTAGAAATAAAATTCTCAACAAAAATCTCGCAAGAAAATCTTATTTTCAATATTTGATCAGATGAACTAAATTTAGATCATCTCAGCAATTAAAAATCTTTAAGATATTCACTTTCGGCAAACTTCTCAGACTTTCCAAAGTCCCCAATGATGAAAGTCTTGAGTCTCTCATAAGATACTTGATTGATCTCCTTCAGAAAAGACATTTTAAATTCATTTCAGGTAAGATTATCAGAAGAGGCTTTTGAGCCAATAATAATCTCTTTAAATTTTAGGGTTTTATACCAGATCTCATAGTGACTATTTTTATCTGCTCAAATTCAAATTTGCAATTTTTAGCCCATGAACTTTTTCCGACTCAGACAAAACTGATTATGATTATATAGAATTCCCCAGCCCTCAATATCTTTTATTTCTCCAAAATTCTAAATTATCTTTCCTCCCTTTTTTGCATGAGATCCTTTCATGACTCGTCAATTTTGACATCTTCTTCAGGAGATTAGTCAAGAGTAAATTCTGAGCACCTTTTTTGAGAAGTTGAATGATCTCAGTCGATCTCTCACAACTATGAATATTTTCCTCGACTAAACGAGATATCCTAATTGATCAAAAAAGAGATCTTTCCTGTCCTGTCAAAATTCAAAACATACATGAGAGATTAGATTGCGTACCATTTTCTCAGAGAGATGGAAAACTACAAATCGGAAGCTCATTCAAGGCATTCCAAGAGTTTAATATGACAAAGCAATAAAATTTTATTGCAAACTTCATATGCAATAAAAAATCTTGCCAACAAAATTAATCTGCAATTTGAAAGAGGAGAGCATCACAAAAGTCAAAATCTTGGCTCACCCAGAGAGCACTGAATAAAGCCTTTTTGAATCTTGAGACTTCCAAATGAATAAGTGAATCAAACTCCGTGAGAAAGATCCAATAGAAATCACCTCAAAAAAATTTCAACGGCTAGAAAGCTTCCACCAAGATTCGACTCACTCGATCCCTTGTTTTTCATTCTCCTAAATTACAATATGAGGAATTGGCTTTTCGAATGTGAAATTCAAAATCAGAAGGATAAACTGAGCATTTTTCGCTTTGAAAGGTCATTTCCTCAAGGTAAGAAGCAATTCCTCAAATGATTCACAAAGAGGTGGCTTTAGCATTTGCTTGCTTCGTTTCATCTTCAAAATAATCGGCAGTACAGATGACAGAAAACTTTAGTGTATTCAGCCTCGTATATACCGTGTTTTTTTAAACAAAACTTGCAAATTCTTTTTTGCCTAATTTAAGGTAAAATTGGTTTAAGGCAAGGCTAAATTTTTTAAACATGTTGGAGAACAAAGCATTTCTAAATTTTTGTCCCAGCTTTTTTGAGAGAAGATCAGTCTTAATTTCCTCACACCAACAAAGAAGCCAATAAATTCAAGAAGAGTGGTCGATCCTGAGAGAAAATAGGATTTTGGCTGGGGTAAAAATCATATTGGAAAAGAATTTGAAAATTTGTCAAAAATACTCTTTATGCTCAATTTGAATCGAGAAAAATGATGAAAAGAAAATTTAGCAAAGATGGGAGCATAAATTAAAAGAAAAAATTGGTGAATATTTTTCTTTAACATTTTCTTGAATTCAGAAAAAAGACAAAAATATTTATTTGAAAAGTTGAAGGAAAGAAAAAATTTCTTCATGTTTCTCCAAAAGTCACAAGAAAATATAATGAGATTGAAATAACTTTTTTCTTGAAAAAAAAACCGTTGTTTTCAGGTCAGTATGTTTGAATCCGTAACTATGCAGTATTCACAAAACAAAGGACTCAGAGTATGCATAATTCGACAAAATACTTTTTATGTTTATGAATTAATAAGTTAATTTGACTTTCTCTTGAATAAGCTCAAGGTTTCAGAGAGTAATCATATCTATCCCATCGCGATCATAATTTGAGCGATTTTGCCTTCGTCTTACTCTTGAATGGTTCGACGAAATCTCGTTTGTCTGATGATTGTCCAAATCTAATTAAAGTTTTACAAAATCTCCTTCATAAAAAATTTACCTTTTTCTGGCGTTTTTTCTTCAACTAGTTCATGTCCTGCATCTCTCAATATTTGATTAGCAACATTTGAAAAATGTGTTGGCCTCTTTTTAATTTTTTTATGGGCTAATGTTGAAGCTGAAGATTTTTTCATTCTGTAATTATTTGCTTGGAGTTCCATCACTGGCAGCCCTTGATTATATCCTCTGTTGTATCCTTGGTAACCATATGAAGGACCTATTTGATGATTATTAAGGTCAAACAAACCGCTAAAATATCTTACTACTGTATGAAGGAAGAATAGGATTATTGTTATTCTGCCCCCGAAGGAGATTATTTTGATTGAAATGGTTGGCCTCGTAGCTCTGATTATTTTCGTTCAAATCATATGATGATTGCTCCATGTTGGTGACCGTCATCGTATCGAGATTAATAATATTTTGGGATGAATTATCTGGGTGAGTAAACAAAGAATTTGGACTTGTCGTTAAATTATTGCTTATTTTCAGAGGGTCTTTAGCTGGGCGATTCTTTTGAAGCTTGAAGCTCTGAGGATTTTTAGCTTGTTTAGCAAGTTTCGATTCTTTATACATATCCACCAAAAGGACGATAGCCTTAAGCACGATGAAGAAAGTTGAAATAAATCCAGCCGCAAGATTTATATTCATAAGAATGTTCTCAAGTTTCTTTCTTGTCTCATAACTCTCGCTCTTTGCAGTGTCAAGTGCTGCAAGGACCAGAATGCATCCGTTAAAAGCCAAAATAATCACCTCAAAAACTACCTGATTGAGATTATTCAGACGGCTTTTGAATGGTCTGACTATTATCAGATAGATGACGATCACGAAGCTGACAAGCGTGATCATTATAATCTGAAAAAAGGGATATGCATAGAAATAAGCAATAATGAGATAAAATGAGAGCACCCTTATCAAAAAGAATATCATAAAAGCTTGTTGGCTGAACTTCTTATTTTTGTAAGCGTGGAAGAATACTTTACAGCTTTCCCATTTTGATTCTGCGTCTTTCATAAAATCAGCTTCATCTCTCCTTGCTATTCTCGAATTCCTATTCTTTTGGAGATTCAAATTGACTTGAATCAGCTTGTAAAAAACATAAATGCTCACAAAATTCATGAATATGCAAGTCACAAAACTGACCACAGAAAAAACATTATCAAACTGTGCTTTTCGAAATTCGAATGAAGAGAAAAATACTATGTCTCCAGCCATTCCGCAAAACATAATCAAGAACAAATTCCATTTCAAAACTCCCATTAAACCCTTGGAAAACTGATGAACTTTTGACGATGGTGCAGTCCAATACAAGACCAAAGAAATCACTCCAATTCCGAGGACAATCCCAGCTAATGTTCCCAATGACTGGAAGCAATTGCTAACAAAGCTTGATGTGAGCTTATAATATCCAAAATTATCCGCCAAATTCGGACTATCTGACTTATCCTCAATCCTCTTCTGCACCTTCTTCATAATAGGTTCTGATGTATCATTCAAATTGCTTTGCAGACCAAACATAAACTTGACCTTTGGAGGATATTCTATATTGATAAACTTGACATACTGAAGCATCTTAGCAAGCGATCCCATAAACATGGCTGTTGGATCTCCTGAATTCAAAAAGCCATAGATTGAGCTCACCACAGAGGACGCCGTCCCAGTTGCTTCCGCAGTCTTTGCCATTTGTTTGACAGCTGCCACCTCCTTCTCTGATATATCCAAAGCACAGACATCTGTCTCATGTAAATTATACCCAAATGCACAGCTCTGGCAGAGTATATCACTTGTACATGTCGAACATCCAATTGGACAAGCTAAGTAATAAGAGGAAATCATTCAGAATAATCTACCAGTGCAGATTCCATCAAGATTGTAATATCCATCAGGGCAGGTTGTTGGACAACTATGATTGAAAAACACATATCCAACTGCGCATTGCAAACATACTGTATCACTCTCACATATTCTGCATCCCGTTACACAATCTTATCGAATCATTATGAGTTTCTTCAGACAACAAAAATCATTACCTTGACAAACTCCAGTTGCATTATACATTCCTTCAGGGCATTTAGAGAGGCACGTATTCTGATGAAATACATAGTCACTGTTGCATGCTTCACAAGTGCTTGCATCAGTACAGTTCTTACATCCTTCAGTACAAACTAATCAAGTCATTTTAGTCACTCTCTTCCTCTTATTACCTTGACAAGCGTTATTGTCCTCATAAAATCCTTCAGGACATTTATCATAACATTTATTAAGCAAGAGCATCCAATTTGTTTCACATGCTGTGCATATAGCCCCTTCACCACAAGTTGTACAATGATCAGAACAACTTGTACAGACACCAAGGACATTAAACGTTTTAGAAGGGCAGGTTGTCACACATGACGTTCCGCTCATCAAATAATCATCTGAACATTGTGTACAAAGTGAGGCGCTTGAACAGCTTGCACACCCTGTGGGGCAAACTAAAAATTTTATTCCGGGGAAAAATCCTTATCTTTACCTTGACATTTCCCGGCTTCGCCATAATATCCCAAAGGACAAAGAGCAAGACATTGGTTATCTTGGAACAATAAGAATCCAGATGAACATGTTGTGCATATGTGTTCGTTTGGGCAGACGTTACAATTTGGAAGACAACCTGATTAAATTTAGCAAAGAGTATCAAAGAGATTCTTTACTTTCACAGACGCGGTCTCTGCCGAATGTTTTCTGAGGACATGAACCAGTGCAAAGATTGTTATAAAGAAAATTCCCACTGTTGCAGAAAAGGCAAGTTGTTGAGTCCAAGCAAGCTTCACACCATGGAATAGAACCTTTCAAAAGTTTATTTTCTCTCCCAAATGGAAAAACAATACAGCTTGAGTATGAACCAGAGGATGCAGTGCAGACACTGTTCTCCGGAACATAAGCTGGTAGACAGCTATCACACTGTCTCGAGCCAAAACAAGAATCACATGTGGGAAGGCAATCTATAAAATAAATTCAACGTCCCTTGTTTCCTCCTTTACCAAAGCACTGACCACTATCTGGAAAGGTATGTGGTGGGCAATTAGATTCACATTTGAAATTCACAAAAAAGTAGGGACTATTGCACCCAAGGCAAAATGTCGAATTTGTGCAACTTGAACATCGAGCTAGGCAGCCTATTCAATTTTAGGAACAGTTTTTTCAACGGGAGCTTTACTGATGCATTCATAATTTGAATCTCCATAAGTTCCTATTGGACAAGTCGCATAGCATATACTATCTTTCTTATAATATCCAGTTTGACAAGCACTACACGACGTTGCACTGCTACATTCCGAACAACCAATTGGACATTCTAATTTTTATTATTCTCAGAATGTAGCAAAAATATACTTAAGCAAACATTTGAACTTGCATAAGTACCATCAGGACAAGGGTTGTGACAATAAGAATTGTACCCCAAATAAGGAGTAGCGCAAGATTGGCACGATGTCAGGCTCAGACAAGTGGCACAAATATCTGGGCATGCTAAGCAATATTTGTGGGATAGAAAGGAGCGAAAAAGCTTACGTTTACAAGAAAAATCACTATCTCCATAGGTCCCAGAAGGGCAGGTTGCATAACATTGATTTTGGTACATATACCTCCCAGCCTGACAAGTATTACAATATGAATCACTTGTGCAAGCTGCACAATAATCTCGACAAGCTAAAAAAATCAATTAAAACTCCCTGAAATCAAATTACCTTTACAAGTTGTGCTGCTTAATTTCCAGGTTCCTCGAGGACAAGATTGATAGCAATAGCCATTGTATTCAAGGGGATATCCGGTGCTCGCACTACAACTCGTGCAGGTGCCTCCTTTGGTACATGTGGCACACTGACGATCACAACCTAATAAATTCATTAAAAACCTCTTCCAATAAAAATCTCACCATAGCAATTGCCTTTAGAGAAAAATTTCCCAGCTGGACAAGCATAACACTTTCCATTCCAGAGACTATAGCCACCCTTACAGTCTGTGCAAACCCGCTGATAATTATTATTATCTCTCCCTCTTATGCCATTATTTCTCTGCACACAGTTATCGCATCCTTGTCCACACACTATTTTGAAATTTTTAGAGAAGACTTTTTGAAGATTCAGAGATACAAGAAGAAACCCTGTCACCAAAAGCAAAAGTCAAACAACCCAAAAATATCAAAAGGAAAAAGAGAGATTGCATTATTGTTATGAATTAATTTATCGTTTATTAATTAAAAATCATTGGGTCTCAAACTCATAAAAATTAATCCATGGATCTTGAACAGAAAAAAAATAAAAATCAATAAAAACCCAACAAACTTTGTTTTATTCTCATCAAAGGATTTCTTTGAACCTAAAGCTTCCACTCTTAGGTTCTGCTTTTTGGATGGTTTTGGAAAGGTTTGAAGAAAAAACAAAGCGGTTTTCCAAGTTCTCAAGGATGGCCGCCTAAATTAATTTGAGATAATTTATTAAAAGGAAGTTTTAGTGCCCTGAAATGCCCCAATTTAACTCTATCACCAAAAATGTTTATTTTTTCTTTCTCAATGATTTGGATAAACTCATCTGGTCACCTTCCAATTGGCCTCTTTTGCAAGGATCTAGGAAGATCTTAAGGTTTCTTCCTCAAAAAAAATCTCCATGCCAAATGCTAATCTAACTGATAAATTTTAATCAATCAATTAGAAATCACGAATGATCAAATTCAACAAAAACCGACACTTTAAGATTTAAGATTGAAGAGCCCTCTTGACTGACACATTGATTCCTCCTGAACGTTTCCTCAGAGCATGCTTCTCAGTTATTGCTTGAAATTTAAGGCAATGGGTCAAAAATCAAACTTTGCCCTCTTTCTCTCAAACTTATGCAGCCTTGGGACATTCTTGTTAATTGAGAGGAAATAGTGAGGAAAGGAAGCAGTTTCAGGGCTGTTGCATAGTAATTTCTCACTCATGTTGGAATAAAAAGTCATCAAATTAAGAAACATAATGTAAAACGTAACTTTGGTTTTTTCGTAATTAAATTAAATGATGTGTTGTTATCTGAAATTAATATAAAAATCCATTAATAAACTGTTGTATGATGAGATTTCCTCTGAGTCGATTCAAAATGTTTAAATTGCCTGCCTGTGACTTCGATTTCAAATCAAGCGAAGTAGCAAGCCTTTATTTTAAATACCTCTTCATCAATTCTTCCTTCACCCTCAAAATAACATGTTTTGAAATATGTTCTCCACCTTGTTATCACCTACACCTTACATTCATTGAAGAATTTGTAGTTGCAGTTATCTTGTATACTCTTCTTTATTTTTGAAAAATTGCTTAGTCAAAAAGAGAAAAGAGCCTCATTAGAGAATGAATCTAATTTTGACTGGGATAAGGCCCAATCTTGTCAAGAAAAATGAGGAATTTGTTTTTTTGAAACAAGTACCCCCCTTCAGTGTGAATAATTCGGTCAAAAAGCTCTTAGATTTTTTTTGAATGAGAAAGGTTTTCAAAAGATAGGAAAAGGGAAAGGTCTTTGACTCTGATTCAAGATAATTTTTTTTTCAACAAAAATTGTATCACAGAAAACTTCTGCCTGATAAATATTTTTCCCCCTCTAAAATAGAAAATTCGAAATTCGCCTGATAATTATTTGTAATGAAATTTCCTCGCCAGAGATTAACTTCCTCCAACAATCCAATTTTCCTTTTCAAAACACCTGCAAAAAAGTTAAAGGATAATGAATCTTTTTGATAAATAGCTTTCTCACCTCTTGATCTTTCCTTTGATGACATTTGAATCTCAAGTTTTTCCTTCATATTTCTTTTTGACTTCACAAACTGAAGTCAATCTAAAAACTCAGAAAGAATATTTACCAAGAAAAAGGGAGGAAAATTTTTTTTCGAACTTCTTCAGCAAATTTCCAAGGACTTTAAAATATTTATCGATTTTTTTTTTTGGCAAATTTGATTGAATTTCATTGAATTTTCAACAAATTCTGGATCATCAAAAATTTTTTCCAGCTTCATTTCATTGCGAATAAAAAAACGTCATCAATAGGTTTTTCTTGTTTTTCAACATTTTTGGTAAAACCTTCAGTGAGGATTTTTTAAATTTCGAAAACAATTACGAACTTGATTCTCAACAAAATTTGTCACTTTTTGCAAAACCCCAAAGGGAGAAAATTTAAAACCACAACAAATAAATCTCCTCCCACCCAAAACTAACTTGAAAAAAAAAACTGAAATAATTTTCCCAATTTTCAAGTGTCTTATCTATGGTACAAAATGACTCTTTATTCTATAAAATTATGAACATAATTGAACCACATAAACATTCACATCCTTCAATAATAGAAAGGTCTAAAGACCAATGATATCTATTCCACTGGTTTTCGGGTGATTCTGTCTTCGTCTTATTCTTTGCTGATTCGAGCCATTTTCTCTTGTTTCGTTTCCCAAGTCTATATTATCTCTCGCAATCTGTCCTTCGTCTGGACCCTTTTCTTCAATAATTTGAGAGCCTCCTCCATCTTTTAAGATTTGGGCAGCAACATTGGAAAGATGTGTTGGCCTCTTTTTAATCCTTTTTGAAATGGAAGTCGAAGGGTTTTTAATCCTGCGAGTGTTTGACTGGAATTCAGCCAGAGATATCCCCTTATTGCCTTTATTCCCCTGATATTCAAACTGGTAGCCTTGATAACCCTGAGAAGGAGCTATTGCAAGATAAATAATAAAAAAAACCCCTTAAAATCTTACTGTCAGAGAGACTATTATTATGATGATTTTGGAGATAACTTTGATGACTGAGGTCGACATTTTTACTCTCGTTCAGGCCATATGATGATTGATCCATGTTGGTGATTGTCATTGTATCAAGATTGATAATATTTTGAGATGAAGTGTCTGGATTTGTTGTTAGATTATTGCCCAATTTCAGGGTATTGTTGGTCTGACGATTCCTTGGAAGCTTCATGCGGGGCCTTTTTGGCTGTTTGCTCAATTTCCATTCTTTGTAAACATCCACCAAAAGAACTACAGTCTTGAGAATCACAAATAATGTTGAAACAAAGCCAGCTGCCAGATTTATATTCAAAAGAATTGTCTCAAGTTTCTTTCTTGCCAAATAATTATCACTTTTTGCAGTATCAAGTGCTGCAAGGACCAAGACGCATCCGTTAAAAGCAAAGATGATCAGCTCAAAAACAATCTGATTGATATTGTTCAGAACGCTTTTGAATGGTCTGACTATTATTAAATATATGACAATTAAGAAGCTGATAATACTGATCATTATGATTTGGAAAAATGGATATGCTGAGAAATAAGCGATGATCAAGTAAAACGAAAGCACTCTTATCAAAAAGAATATCATAAAAGCTTGTTGGCTGAACTTCTTATTTTTGTAAGAATGAAAGAAAACCTTGCAGCTTTGCCACTTTGACTCTGCAACTTTCATAGAACCAGCCTTGTCTCTTGTTCTTTGAAGATTCAAATTGACTTGAATCAGTTTGTAAAATACATAGGTGCTCAAGCAATTCATTAGGAGACAACTCACAAAACTGACCACGGAAAAAGCATTATCGAACTGTGCCTTGCGAAATTCAAATGAAGAGAAAAATACTATATCTCCAATCATTCCGCAAAACATAATCAAGAACAAATTCCATTTCAATATTTCCATCAAAGTCTTGCAAATTTTGTGAATCTTTGACGATGGGGATGTCAAATACAACACCAAATAGACCATTCCAATTCCTGCTACAATAGCAGCCAATATTCCTAATGATTGGAAACAGTTACTCACAAAGCTTGACGTTAGCTTATAATATCCAAAATTATTCGACAAATGAGGACTGTCTGATGTATCTTCAATCTTCCTTTGTACCTTTGTCACAATAAACTCCGATGTATCATTCAGATTACTCTGCAGACCAAACATGAACTTTATCTTTGGAGGATATTCTATGTTGATATACTTGACATATTGCAGCATTTTCGCCAGAGATCCCATAAACATAGCAGTTGGATCTCCAGAATTTAAAAAGCCATAAATTGAGCTTAACACATTCGAAGCAGTTCCAGTGGCCTCTGTCGTCTTTGCCATTCCTTTTACCTCTGCTATTTCTTTCTCTGTGATATCCAAAGCGCAAACATCCGTCATATGTATATTATACCCATATGCACAACTTTGACAAAGCTCTGCACTCGTACATGTGGTACATCCTGTGGGACAACCGGTGCAGATTCCATCAAGATTGTAATATCCATCAGGGCAGGTTGTTGGACAACTGTGATTGAAAAACACATATCCAACTGCACATTGCAAACATACCGTATCACTCTCACATATTCTGCATCCCGTTACACAATCTTATCGAATCATTATGAGTTTCTTCAGACAACAAAAATCATTACCTTGACAGAATCCGGTAGCATTATACATTCCTTCAGGACATTTAAACGGACAAGTATTCTGATAAAATACATGGTGACTGTCGCATGTCCCACAAGTATTCGCATCGGTACACGTACTACATCCAGCCGGACAAACTAAGAAAGTTATTTCTTTTATCCTCTCAAAAAGTTACCTTGGCAAGCGCCATTTTCCTTATAATATCCATCAGGACATACATCATAACATTTGTTATTCAAAAGCATCCAGCTTGTTTCACAGGCTGAGCAAATAGCTCCCTCACCACAACTTGTACAATGAAGACTGCAACTTTGACAGACACCAAGGACATTATATGTTCCAGAAGGGCAGGTTGTAACACAGGATGCCCCATTCAACAGATAATTGTCTTTACATGACGTGCAGGATGAGGGACCGAAACAGCTCGCACAAATTGTTGGACAAACTAAAAATTTTATTCTAGGAAGACAGCTTCTTCTCGATACCTTGGCAGCGGCCATCAGAGCCATAGTATCCATTAGGACAGGAAGAAAGGCATTGATTGTCTTGAAATAAGTAAAATCCGACGACGCATTGCTGACATGTTGTCTCGCTTGTGCAGCTAGAACAATTTGGAAGACAATCTGATTCAATTCAATTCGTAAAAGAGGGAAGAAAAAATTAAAATACCATAGCAGACATTATCTCTGTTGAATGTTTTCTCCAGACACGAAGTATGGCAGACATTATTGTAAAGATAACCATCGCTCCTACAGAAAAGGCAAGTTGATGAGTCCAAGCAAGCTTCACATCTTTCAATATTATCTAAAAATATTCATTCTCTCGCTGTATTGGGCTCAAAATATTTACTTATACAACTTGTGAGTGAACCAGAAGGGAATGAAGTGCAGACGTTCCCATCCAGAACATAAGGTGATTGGCAAGAATCGCACTGTCTTGAGGCAGAACAAGCCGAACATGTAAGAAGGCAATTTGAGCACCGAGGTGGATCTGGAAAGGTTTTTGCTGGACAACTAGATTCGCATCTGTAATCCAAAAAAAAGAAGCCACTATTGCACCCAAGGCAATTGTTAGGACCCGTACAACTTGAACATCCAGTTGGACAGTCTATGTTAATTGATTTTAGAGAGAGTTCTCTATGCAAAAATTTTACTGATACACTGATAAGTTGTATTTCCGTAAGACCCTGTTGGACAAGTCGCATAGCAAAAATTATCTTTGAAATAGTATTCATCTTGACAAGTGCTACAAAATGTTGCACTACTGCACTCTGAACACCCGCTGGGACATTCTAATTTTAATTAATTATTCTCATCACAATAGGGAAAATCTACTTAAACAAACTTGGCCGCTTGCATAGGATCCAGAAGGACAAGGATTATGACAATAAGAATTGTACAGCATATATGGAGCAACACAAGATTGGCATGATGTAAGACTGCGACAAGTAGCACAAATACTGGTGCAAGCTAAGCCGTTGTAAGAGAATTCAAGAAGGTTTTCAATTTACGTTTGCAAAGAAAATCACTGTCTCCATAGGTTCCAGCCGGACATACAGCATAGCAGAGATTCTGATAGAAATACCTTCCACCCTGACATGTGTTGCAGTTTGAGCTGCTCGTACAGCTTGCACAATAAGCTGGACAGCCTAAGGAAGATTTACAAAACCCCTCTTTATTTCCATTACCTTGACAAGCTGTACTGCTTGCTTGGAAGGTGCTTTGCGGGCAGGATTGATAGCAATAGCTGCTATAAGCCAAAGGATAGCCAGTGCTCGAACTACAACTCGTACAGCTGCCTCCTTGAGAACATGTGGCACAGGGGCGATCACAACCTTGTAAACCCATTAAAAAACCTCTTCCAATCAAAATCTCACCATAGCAACTGCCTTTATAGAAAAACTTCCCAGCTGTGCAAGCAACCTGACACTTTCCATTCCAGAAGTTATAGCCACCTTTACATCCATAGCAAATCCATTCACCATCATTCCAATCATTGTGACCACCACTATATCTCTGTCGACATTCATCGCATCCTTGTCCACACACTACATTGAACATTTTAGAGAGAAATGCTTTGGAAAAAAGAAAAACGTGAACTTGAACCAAAAGCAATAGCCAAACAACTCAGAAATATCAAAAGTATAAAGAGAGTTTGCATTATCGTTGTGAATTAATTTATCTTTTATTAATTAAAAATCTCTGGGTCTCAAATTCATAAAAATTAATCCATGAGATTTGGACTTTTTTAATAAAAACATCAATAAAACCTCTTTCAAAAAATTTCTTATTCCCATCAAAAATCTTGAGTTTAACCCAAAACTTTCGTTTTTGGAGCCCTTTAACTGAACCTTGAAGCAGTTTCCTTTTCCAGAGTTCTCAAGTTTAGCCTCTAATATACTAATTTTAGTTAATTTATTAAAAAGGAGTTTTGGTGCCTAAATCCCTAATAAAATTCGATCACCAAGCCAAAGATTACTCTTTCATTCCTAAAACTATCGCTATGGAAGAGCCAGAACACCTTTCAATCCATTCATTTGCAGAAATCGAGCTCGACATCCTCGTTTCTAACCTCGAGGTTGGCGATACAAAATGCTCATCTAACTGATAAAATTTAATTAATCAATTTGCGATCACTCACAATATCTTCCAAAGAAAAATGGGATTTCTAGGATCCAAACTACCCTCTTCTCCGACCTTTTCAGCCGTTATTGATATATTCTTGGCAACTTAGCCTAATTTCTGGCTCCTTGCTTGAAGGTTTAAGGGGATTCTCTATTGTTTAAAATGGGTTTCGTTTGAGGTACTCTTTTTGGCTCCACCGTTAAGTCAGAAGGGATCAACTTCTCTTTCCCAGTATGAAAGCAATTTGGCTGGTTAGAGGAGGCTATGGAGAAATAAAACAGTCAAGAAAGGGTTTTTTTGTTCCTCAATCAATTTTTGTTGGAAGAAAAAATATTAAATTAACAGACAAAATAAAATTTTATTTGCTTTTCTTGTTTCTAATTCAAGTCAATGTGATCCTGTCATACATCACCACTTTGATGATTAAATTTCTTCAGAATAAATTTTAAACTTCAAAACGACAGATAATTAACCGCTGACTCAGTTATCTTCAAAGTAATCCTGAAAATTTTGCAATATAGAAATGAGAAACACCTCAGCTGGGGAACAAAAGGCCAATTTTCAAGAATCTTTGGTTGTTCAAGCCTCGAGTTCGAGTCGACCTCCCAAATTTTTTTGAAGAATACCAAATTCGCCCTCTCCCTGATAATTTTCCAACAAGAAATCGCCTTTTTCTCACACTTCAAATGTCCAAAATTTTGGCTCAGAAGTTTAAATCACAACTGGAAAAAGTTGAGGTTCTGAAATAAAAAATTCTTTGGATCAAATTAAAAAGAAATTGTTTGATTTTTTTCTGATTCATAAGTCTTCACCTTCACTCAATTTTCCATGAAATACTTCAAGAGGGGAAAAAATCTTATTGATGATGGAAAAAGGGCTCTTTCAGAAAAAAATAATTTTAAACAAACAATTCTTTTTTAAAAGGTTTTCAACAAAGTCTATATAGAAATATAATTTGACACATCAAAAAATTTATAGAAATTCTTCATAACTCAACAAAATATTCTAAATTATTCTTCTCAAAAAAGCTTCTTAGAGACTAATGAGATCAATTCCATTAATTTTATACTCATTCTGGATTCTTCGAATTCTTTCTTTATTAGGGGAAGAAGGATTTTCTTCATTTTGCCAGGCTTGTCCATCTTTAAGTCTTTGCTGAACAACATTTTTCAAATATGGTGTTTTCTTTTTAATTCGCTTTGAATTTGAAGACTGTTTCATTCTGCGTCTGTTTGCTTGGAATTCAGGCATTGGCATAGCCTGATACACATTATAAGCTTGATTGGTTTGATGTCCACGAGGTCCTTGGTTCTCAGTAGACGAAGATGAGGGAGCTATTATAAGTATTAGGCAAAAGCAACGTCCAAAAGATCTTACTGTATGAAATCATCTGACTATTATCATGATTATTATGACTTCGGATACGACTTTGATTAAGAGGGTTGATATCAAAGCTCTGATTATCATACGTTTGGTCCATATTGGTGATTGACACTGTGTCAAGGTTACGAATATTTTGAGAGGAAAGGTCTGGATGAGCGACCAAAGTGTCTGGATTTAATGTTGCTGCTGGTGGATTCCTATTCATCTTCTTAGCATTCCTCTCCAGACGACTCTTTTTAAATTGAAGACGAGGGTTTTGAGCTTTCTTCAACTTCCAGTCTTTATAAAGATCTCCCAAGGCAACGAGAGCTTTGAGAACAACAAACAATGTTGAAATAAAGCCAGCTGCGAGATTTATATTCAGGAGGATGGTCTCAAGCTTCTGTCTCGTTAAGTAATCGTTACTTTTTGCGGTATCAAGGGCTGCAAGGACTAAAACACACCCATTGAAAGCAAAAATAATTAGCTCAAAGACAATTTGATTAATGTTATTCAGAACGCTTTTAAATGGCCGAACAATGATCAAGTATATGACAATCAGAAAGCTAACAAGCGTGATCATTATCATCTGCAAAAAGGGGTATGCTGAGAGATAAGCAATGATCAAGTAAAATGAAAGCACTCTCATTAAAAAGAAGATCATAAATGCTTGTTGACTTAGCTTTTTATTCTTGTAAGAATGGAAGAAAACTTTGCAGCTTTCCCATTGCGATTCTGCATCTTTCATAAAATCAGCTTGGTGCTTCATTGCTATTCTCGAATTTCTGCTGTTTCGGAGACTCAGATTGACTTGGACCAGCTTGCAAAAAACAAAAATGCTCAGAAAATTCATCATTAAACATACGACAAAGCTAAAGACAGAAAATGCGTTCCCAAAATTAGCGTTTCGGAATTCAAATGAAGAGAAGAAGATGATATCTCCCACCATTCCGCAAAACATCAGCAGGAATAAATTCCATTTCAAAATTCCCATCAAGCTTTTGCAAATTTGATGAACTTTCGATGAAGGAGATACCCCGAGTATTATCAAAGAAATCGCTCCAATTCCTGCCAAAATCCCAGCCAATATACCCAATGACTTGAGGTTATTACTCACAAAGCTTGATGTGAGTTTATAATATCCAAAATTATTCGATAACTGAGGGCTGTGAGACGTATCCTCAATCTTCACCTGCACCTTTGTCACAATAGATTCTGATGTATCATTCACATTGCCTCGCAACCCAAACAGAAGCTTAATCTTTGGAGGATACTCAATGTTGATGTATTTCACATACTGCAGCATTTTAGCAAGCGACCCCATAAACATGGCTGTTGGATCTCCTGAGTTCATAAAAGCATATACCGAGCTAATCACAGTAGAAGCAGTATCAGTCGCCTCTGTTGTCTTTGCCATTCCTTTTACCTCCTTAACTTCTCCTGGTGTGATATCCAAAGCGCAGACATCTGTAAAATGGACATTATACCCATACACACAACTCTGACATAGTTTTGCACTAGTGCACGTCGCACATCCTGTTGGACAAACTAAAGAATAAGGAGAAATCATTCAAAAGGATCTACCTGTGCAAATTCCATCAAGGCTGTAATATCCATCAGGACAACCTGAGAAGCAGGCTTGATTGAAATACGCATATTCAATTTCGCATTGCAAACACGTGCTATCATTTTCGCATAGCCTGCACCCTTTGACACAGTCTAATCAAATCAGAAAAATTCCCTTGCCGTAAAAAGATCGCCATTACCTTCACAGAATCCATTAACATTATACGTTCCATCAGGACATTTAAAGGGACAGGTCTTTTCATAAAATACATAGCCATTGTTGCATGCTCCACAATTTTTTGCATCATCACAGTTTGTACATCCAATTGGGCAACCTTGACAAGCACCGTTTTCTTTATAAAACCCAGTAGGACATTGGCTCGTACAAATATAATTGAGAAGGTTCCAGCCTGTTTCACATGCGATACATTTAGCTTCATCAACACATGTTGTACAATGATCAGAACAACCTGTGCAGACTCCAAGGACATTATATGTCTTTGCAGGACAAGTTGTAACGCACGATTGTTCGCTCATCAAATAACCATTTTGACATGAGATACAAACTGAGGCACTTGTACAGTTCGCACAATTTGTTGGACAAGCTAAAAATCTTATCCCAGGAAAAAACTTCTTCCTTACTTTTACATTGACCATCAGAGGCATAATACCCAAAAGGGCAAGTCTTGAGGCACTGATTACCTTCAAATAGATTATATCCTGATACACATGATCCGCATGATGCCCAGTCCCCACATTGAGCGCAATTTGAGACACAACCTGATGAGATTAAGAAAGTAAAATGATTTTAAATACTTTCGCAGGCATAATCTCCCTCAAATGTTCCTGAGGGACATGAAGATACGCATGAGCTACCGTGCAGATACAACGAACCCGAGCAATAAAGGCAAGATTGCGAGTCCATACAAGCTGCACAGCCTGGAATCGAACCTAAAAGAATAATTAACTCTCCCTTTTGAGATTTGAAATATTTACTCATACAACCTGTGCTTGGATTCGGATCTGTATCCGAAACATTGGCAGAACAAAAACTCCCTTGATCAATAAGTCCAATCGGACAGCTATCACATTGCTTTGGTCCGGAGCAACTTCGACATCCCCCACTACAATCTACAAAATAAAGTCAAGGCCCTAAGATTTCTTACCTGTACAATCTCCATTGTTGAGTTGATAGGTCCCAGTTGGACAACTATTCGGACATCGATAAGAATTAAAGCGGCCCGAATTGCACCGAAGGCAATATGTGGGGCTTGTGCAACTTCCACATCCAGACTCGCAGTCTATTTGATTTTAGAAAGATCTGTCAATGCAGAAATTTTACTCGAACATTTAAAATCAGAAGTCCCATAAGTTCCTGCTGGACAAGTCCCATGGCACAAATTCCCAGATAAATAAAATTCAGGTTGACAAGCGCTACAAGATATTGCACTGGTGCATGCTGAACAGCCAAGTGGACATTCTAATTCAGATTATTTTCATTGCAAGAAAAATTGTAATCTACTTTCACAAACGTTCGAACTTGTTGTATAAGTTCCAGGAGGACAAGCATTAAGACAACTCGAATTATATAACACATCGTCAGTGCTACAAGATTGACAGGTTGCAGCACTGGTACATTTCGTACAGGGGCTCAGGCATGCTTAACAAATGTTATGAAGATTCAAGGGGTTTCTCTTTTTACGCTGACAATTGAAATGACTGTCCCCATAAGTTCCATCAGGACACTTATCATAGCAAAGAGACTGATACAGATATCTTCCAGTCTGGCAAGCAGAACAAGCCAAATTACTCGTACAACTTGCACAATAACTTGGACAGGCTAAACAGGATTTATCAAAGGCCAAATTCAATAAAGTTACCTTGGCAAGTTGTACTGCTTGATTGGAAAGTTGCTACTGGACAGGCTGAATAGCAATAATCGTCGTATGCGAAAGGTTTTCCAGTACTTGTGCTGCAGTTTGAACATTGGCCTGCTTGACTACATGTGGCACAAGCAGCATCACAAGCTAAGGTCATATTTCAAAAACATAAATTTAACGACTACCATAGCATTGAGAGTTGTAGAAAAAGTTTCCAGCTGTACAATCTTTGAAAGTTAACGCAAAAGGGTGTTTTGGAATGAACAAATACCGGTATTGCCAAAAGCGCAAAGTAACCCACTCAAAATTAGAAGCAGTGAATAGAAAAATCGCATGATAAGTGTTTTAATCAGAATTTCTTTCTTAATGACTTAATTTATCTTTTATTGACTTTAAAAATCTTTAGGCTTCAAATTCATGCGCTCAGGGTTTTATTAATTATATTCCGAGCCAACCACAAAAAGTATTTTCGATTCTCTTGGTTTTCTTGCAAGAATTTTCAATACAATTAGTTTTTTCTACTCAAAGCGAGCTTTTGAAAGCCTTTAAAGCGAAAGAAAGGCTGTTTGTAAAGTTTTTAAGTATTGTGACCTGAACTCAGTTTTTAATAATCAATGAAAACAAGTTTCATTGGCCCCTTGAAATCTCTCAATGTCCCAAAAATATCAATTCCTTCTAAAAGATTCAGACCAATTTCCTCTCAGTTTGCCTTCACCTAGCTAAACACAGAGACTTTTGTGATAAGAGAGCTCAGTTTCTCACTTAAAAACATGGTTCCGAATGCTCATCTAACCGATAAAATTTAATCAATTAATTACGGATCGTTCGCTATGACTCATCAAAAGAGAAGATTTTCAGTTCCATAAGTCCTCGTCCAGCCACACTAAACAAGTTCATCTCATATCGAAGCTCAGCCATTCACCTCCTTTTATCAATCTGAAGGAATTTAGTTGATTCAACAGGAGATTTCGGAAAGATAACGATTCAGAAAGGATTTTTTCTATTAATGAATCAATGGGAATGAAAAATCATTCAATTCACAGAATGTAACTTTAATTTTCCCCAATTAAATTAAATGAGGTACTATACGTGTTTTTTCTGTTTTCTTCTTTAATTTCCTCAGAATAAATTTTAAACCTTAAAACAACAATAGTTGACCTTTAAATCATGCATCACAACAGAGAGAGATTCTCTTGATAATGGAACAGACTCTCGATTCTGAATCCTCTATGGTCATTCAGGGGTTGTATTTCAGCTTCATTATGGATTTTGGAGCAACTCTTTTGGAAAAACTCAGTCTAACGAGAAAACTCTGTTCTGTTATCACAATAAAATTTTCTCAATAAAAACAAAAAATAAATATTAGTGAGAGTCTTCGCACCATTTAATCAAAAGCTTTGAGGTCTTTTGGACTGAGATGAGTGAATGAAATTAATGTCTTTTTTTCTTTCCGAAAGGAGGCTTGTAACAGCTTTGAAAAGAAAGAGGGTGGAATTACACCTCCAAAGCAATTTGACGAAAGAAAAAATCTTGAAGTTTGCTGAAATCACAAGATTTTTTTCAAATGTTTTTTTCCTTTCAAAAAAAATTAAAATTTCCTCTGTCAAGGATTTGAGAAGCCAAAAAAAACTCAAAATGACTCAAGAGGTTTTGAAGAATGAATAGGTTCACACCCTCAGTTACCCTCTTCTTGATAACTTCTTGAATGGGAAGCCACGATTTATTCATACTTCAAACCTTAGAGAAATTTTGATGTAAATTTTATTTCTGGCTTCAGAAGTTGAAGAATTGGTGATAAGTTTTTTTTTTTTGAGTTTCAGAGCTCCTTTGATTCAATTTTTAAAAATCGCTGACAACTTCAATGATGAATACAAAAGATTCTTCTCAGATTTTTCCAATCTTGCTTTTGGAATTTTTTGGGGAAAGATTTTTTTTGTCAAATTGACCTTTCAAGAACGAGGATTTTTCACGAAAGATTCTGAGAAAAATTCTTTAGATTCGTTTTGTTTCGATTCCTTTTTCCAATAATATTTCTTTGTAAACTTTTTTCTAAAAGAATTTCAATTAAAATTTTAACCACCTGAGATGACCAAAGCCCTGAACCTTTCAGTGGCGAAATTTTTCGCAAAAATATTTTTCAGAAAATATCTCCTCTGCCCATTTCCTCAATCCCCACTGAGACAATTCAAGAGAAAGAAGTTTCACTGACCATGGAAAAAAAGCTTTCATTTGCATAAAACCAAAGCTTTCAAAAAGTTTTAATTAATTTTACACATAATAAATACACAATTCAACAGATCATATTCAAAAAAAATTTTCACAATTTAATAAAAGACTAATTATTTTTATAAAACAATGAATCAACTTGACTTGAAATTTCTTAGAGACCAATTATATCAATTCCATTCAGTTGATTCTGTTTCTGTATTCGTCGTATCCTTGCTTTGTTAGGGTCATATTCCCTTATCTGATTTCCAAAATCTACATAAAATTTACAATCTTTCCTTCTCCAAAAAGATACCTGAAGGCTGTTCTTCATTTTCCCAAACTTGCCCGCCTTGAAGTATTTGCTTAGCAACGCTTGTAAAATGTGTTGCTCCCTTTTGAACCCTTTTTGACCTTGAACTTGAGGATTTTTTTATTCTCTGTCTCAGTCTCTGATTGTTTGATTGAAAATCAGCCATACATATTCCTTGATTCCCCTGATACACATCATGCTCTTGATTGTCTTGGTATCTGAGATCTCTTTGATGGGAAACGGATGGAGATGAGAGAGCTTGTTTAAATATTAGGTAAAATCAACATCCAAAAGGTCTTACTGTATGAGATCATATCTTTCTGCCTACTATGATTTCGAAGATGACTTTGGTCGAGAGGATTTAAATCAAAGCTCTGATTATCCATATTGGTGATTGTCATGGCATCAAGATTAATAATATTTTGAGAGGAAAGATCGGGATTTGTGACCAAGATAGCAGAGTTTGTTGTGCTTGCCTTTTGGGCCTTCCTCGCCTGGCGTTTCTTTCTAAATTTCAAGCGAGGATTTGCAGCCTCCTTCTTCAGTTTCCAGTCTTTATACATATCTCTTAAAAGAACTATAGTCTTGAGAACCACAAATAACGTCGAAATAAAGCCAGCTGCAAGGTTTATATCCAAGAGAATGGTCTCAAGTTTTTTTCTTGCGAGATAATTATCACTATTCGAGGTATCAAGGGCTGCAAGAACCAAAACGCAGCCGTTAAAAGCAAAGATAATCAGCTCAAAGACGATCTGATTGAGATTATTCAGAACGCTTTTGAAGGGTCTGACTATTATCAGATAAATGACAATTAATAAGCTAATGAGTGTGATCATTATGATCTGGAAAAAGGGATATGCCGAGAAGTAAGCAATGATCAAGTAAAATGAAAGCACCCTTATCAGAAAGAATATCATGAAGCCTTGTTGACTGAACTTCTTGTTTTTGTAAGAAGCAAAGAAAACTTTGCAGTTTTGCCATTTGGATTCAACATCTTTCAGGAAATTAGCTTCGTGTCTTCTGGCTATTCTCGAATTTCTTTTTTTTGTAGATTCATATTCACTTGAATTAACTTGTAAAAAACAAAAATGCTCAAGAAATTCATCAGGATACAAGTCACAAAACTGACAACAGAAAATGCGTTCTCAAAGTTTGACTTTTGAAATTCGAATGAAGAGAAGAACATGATATCTCCCACCATTCCGCAAAACATCAGCAGGAATAAATTCCATTTCAAAATTCCCATCAAGCTCTTGCAAATTTGATGAATTTTTGACGAAGGAGATATCAAATACAGCATCAAATAATTCACTCCAATTCCTGCTATAATTCCAGCCAATATACCCAATGACTTGAGGTTATTGCTCACAAAGCTTGATGTGAGTTTATAATACCCAAAATTGTTGGACAATTGGGCACTATTAGATTTATCTTCGATCTTCTCTTGTGCCTTCGTAATGATAGATTCTGATGTATCATTTACATTGCTTTGCAGCCCAAACAGAAGCTTAATCTTTGGGGGATACTCTATGTTGATATATTTCACATACTGTAGCATTTTAGCAAGCGACCCCATAAACATGGCAGTTGGATCTCCTGAGTTCATAAACGCATATATTGAGCTAATCACATCTGATGCGGTCCCAGTCGCCTCTGTTGTCGCTGCCATCCCTTTTACCTCTGCTACTTCTTCTTCTGTGATATCCAAAGCGCAGACATCTGTCATATGAATATTATACCCATATGCACAACTCTGACAAAACGAAGCATTTGTACATGTTGTACATCCCATTGGACAAACTAAGAAAGATTATTAAAAGTCACTTGTTCATCAAGTACCGGTGCAGATCCCATTCAGATCATAATATCCATCGGGGCAAGTTGTTAAGCAAGTTTGATTGTAATAAACATATTCAAGGGCACATTGCAGGCATATTGTCTCGCTATTACATAATCTGCATCCTGTCACACAATCTTATCGAATCATTATGAGTTTCTTCAGACAACAAAATCAGTACTTTGACAGACTCCAGTTGCATTATACATCCCTTCAGGACATCTGGTAAGGCACGTATCCTGATGAAATACATAGCCATTGTCACATGCTCCGCAAGTGCTTGCATCAGTACATTTCGTACATCCAGCTGGACAAGCTAATCAAGTTAATTCTCTTTCTCACCCTCTCATTACCTTCACAGGCACCATTTAGCTTATAAAATCCAGTCGGACATTGATCAGAACAGACAGTATTGATAAGATTCCAGCCTGCTTCACATACAGTGCATACAGCTCCATCGCCACAAGTTCTACAATGATCAGAACAACTTGTACAGACCCCAAGGACATTATATGTTTTCTCAGGACAGGTTGCAACACATGATGTTCCGCTCATCAAGTAATCATCTGAACATTGTGTACAAAGGGAAGAGCTTGAACAGCTTGCACACCCTGTGGGGCAAACTAAAAATTTTATTCTTGAAAAGATTTATTGATTCTCTACCTAGGCATGTACCACTAATTGCATAATATCCAAAGGGGCAAGTCTCGAGGCACTGATTACCTTCAAATAGAGTATATCCTGAGGCGCATGTGTTGCACGTCGTCATGTCATTACATTGAGCGCAGTTTGCTAAACATTCTTATGAAATTAAAACAATCAAAAATTTTGTAATACCAATGCATGCATAGTCTCTGATGAATGATCCAATAGGGCATTGAGAATAGCATTTGTTTCCATAAAGATAATAATTGTTGGCACAATAAACGCAGGTTGCATCATTTGAACAACCGGCACAGTGTGAAACAGAACCTAGAAAATATTTTTTTATTGAGAAGTTTGAAATATTTACTGAAGCAACCATCAGTTGGATCCGACTCTGAACCAGTAGCTTTTGCACAAATACTGTTTGAATACATATCATATGATGAGAGACACGTATCACATTGTTTTGTTGCATGGCAAGTTGCACATCCACCAATACAATCTACGAAATAAAGCCAAAACCTTAAGTTTTCTTACTTGTACAATAGTCATCAGTGAGTTTAAAAGTCCCGTCTGGACAAGTTCTATAGCATCGGTAATTCGAAAAAAGGTAGCCAGTATTGCATTGAAGGCAAGATATGGAGTCTGTGCAGCTTCCACACCCATTTCCGCAGCCTATTTAATTTTAGAAATCTTTTTGATGGAGGAATTTTACTTGAGCATTTTTTCTCAGCTGAACTTCCATAAGTTCCTGCTGGGCAAGTGGCATAGCATAAATTATCTGAAGGAGAGAAATAGAATTCAGATTGACAAGTGCTACAAAGTGTTGCACTAGTACATGTCGCACACCCAACTGGACATTCTAATTTAAATTATTCCTATTGCAGCAAAATTTCAGCATACTTTCGCAAACTTTTGAACTTGGATAATAACCAGCAGGACAAGCATTTAAACATTGAGAGTTGTACAATAGATAATTGTCAAGACAAGACAGGCATGTTGTATCGCTAGCACATGTCGCGCAGGTGCTTGGGCATGCTAAATGGATGTTATGAAGATTCAAAAAGTTTCTCTTTTTACGTTGGCAATTGAGAGAACTGTCTCCATAAGTCCCATCAGGGCACACAGCATAGCAGAGATTCTGGTACATATACCTTCCAGCCTGGCAAGTAGAACAATACGAACGACTCGTACAACTTGCACAATTATCTGGACAGGCTAAAGAGTATTTATTCAAGTTTAGTTAAATAAAATTACCTTGACAAGTTGTACTGCTTGATTGGAAAGTCGCTGCTGGACAGGTTGAATAGCAATAAGAAGTGTATGCTAAAGGGTATCCCGTTTTTGTACTGCAAGTTAAACATTGGCCTGTTTGACTGCAAGTGGCACAGGCAGCGTCGCATGCTAAGCCGATATTAAAAAATTTTTTTTTTAATTACCATAGCATTTTAATTGATAGAAGAATTCTCCATCATCACAATTTTTGTAGCAATAATAAAGATATTTGGTATAGCCATCATTACATGTTGAGCAAACCGGAATCCAGCTTTGTGATGGCCCAATCGGCGCCTGTGTACATGTTGCACACGGTTTATAAGTTGATGGACAGGCTATGTTCAAAAATTTAGTCAAAACAGCATTTTGGGATTCATAGATACTTGAGTCGCCAAAAGCAAAAACAAAACAACTCAGAATTATGAGCAATGAAAAGAGAGCTTCCATGAATTCTTTTTGGAATCAATTGATTTATTTTTATTAATCAAAATTCCTGAGGTTTCAAATCCATAAAAATCCATTCGCTCAGGGTTTTATTAAAAAGAAATCCTAGTCAGAAAAATGAAAAATTTGTTGAGCCTCCCAGTCTTCTTCTCACCATTTTTCACATAATTAGCTTCAAACTTCTCAAAGCTCGCTAGAGGAAGGCCTTTGAGGGAATGAAAGGCCATGAGTAAAGTATTTCGGGTATGACCTTGTGAAATCAGTCTTTGGTAATTAATTAAAAGGGGTTTGATTAGTACCTTGAAATCCCTTAATTAAATTCAATTATCAAAAAGATCATTTTTTGGGATTTCAAAATAATTTCTGATGGGTGTATCTCCTCACAGTCTGGCTGAGAAGTTGCTATGATATCAATGTTCGAGCTCAGTGTTCAAAGGTTAAAAAGATTGTGTCAAATCCTACACCAACTGATAAAATTTAATCAATTAATTAGAGATCACTCAATATCATTTTATCAAGAAATAATTTTTTTCAATTGAGATCCTCACTCTTCTCTCTTGGATTTTTATCCTTCATTCACCAACTCTAAATAAATAGTTTAGCTTCTGATTGAAGTTTTGCTTTGGAATTAAAGAGACACCATTTCTACTAACTTTTTGTGAGAAGCCTACTTTTCTTCGATTCCATTACAGGACTGACCATAAGCCTCTTTTCTCAACTTTCAAGACAAACGAGTTGGTAAGAAAAGAGATTATTGAAGCAAGAGAAAAATCCTTCAAATATTTTTAGTTGGAATGAAAAGTATGAAAATAACAAAATGTAACTTAATTTTTGTCAATTAAATCCAACGAGATTTTGGGCCTACAGAATCCATTATCTTATGAAACCGAGAAATAATCAACCACAAAGTTTTTCCGTCTTCCTTTTTAAAAATCAAACAAATCATCATGCCTCCTTTAGTGCCATATCGCGACTCAAATAAGATGATTTCAATGAGAACATTCTCCCAAGGATCCCTCTTCGCACCAAGTAACCACTCCTAGAGTGCTGAAAAGGGCTTCAATTACCCAAGGATTTTTTGTTGCTTTCCATTCTCAAAGTCAAGTTTTCTTCGAATTTCTTTATTTTTCTATCATCTTGGAACATCAAGTTTTTCTCCAAACAATTTTTAATTTCTGATCCAGAAACTTATTTTCTCTATTAAGTTAATCTAAAAAACTTAATTTAACTCTTCTTTCGAATTTCGAATATCTTGCCAAAAAAACTCTTTCCTTTTCTCTCCTTCCTAAACGTCACCCCAAGATCTATAAAATTCTATCTTTTCTATATCCTCCTCACCCATTACCCTGCTTAATTTGCTACCCTTTTCAACTTCTTTTTTCATGCCACCAAACATCTTCTCTGTTTTCCCCTTATTTTTCGATCATCAAAGCATCTTCCACAGTTCTCTGAGTCGTTCTTATTGGCTAATTCCTCTAAAAGGAACTTTAAATACTTTTGGCTATTTTACTTTTATTAAATAAAAAAGTAATTTCAGATTTTCCCATCTCAATAGCCCTTGTCTTAACCCCATGTGTACTAATATTCTCTTTGCTATGGTATTCATACCTGTCTTGGTGCTTTGCCTCCCAGCTCTTGCTGTTGCACCTCATGTCTATGTCCTTCTTTGGATTCTTTTCATACTTATTGAAGTCTTTTTACTCTTTATTCCTATATAGCACCTGCTGTCATCGCTCAACTCTTCGAAAATACAAACAAGTTCATTGATACATGTTCTGTGAACATTATTCAATTACTTTATTGTCATTTTCTCTTGTAAAATTTACATTTCGTAATTCTATTTACTACATATTTCTCTCAAATTTCATGAGCGCTACATTATCTTAAAGTAAAGTGCATAGTTCTCTACTCAAAAACTTCTCTTGAAGCTAAAATCCCACTATAGAGTTCATTATGAAAAATCTTGAAAGAAACATGAACATCCATCTGATATCACTTTTAAAAACTAATTTTTCCTCTCAACTCACCAAAGCTCTCAGTTTCACAGCTCCAATAAAGCTTTATCCAGTCAATATGAACAGTGAAAAGGCCCTGATCCCATCAAAGTGAGATGTAAATATGGGAAAGACAAGACTTGGTATGATTTATCTATATATAGGGAGAGATAATTTAGGAGGCTAAAATTACCAAATTGTTTTTCCTGAGAGCAGAAAAAAAGGAAAATCAAAGAGAAAGGTATAAATAAATCATATTCAATAAATAAACATAAAATTATTCTTACAAAAACAAACATATTCAAGAAAAATCTAGATTACAAATTCCCCTCAATTAGCTTTTTTTCTGAATAAAGATTGAGGATTTTTCAATTTTTGAAAGTTTATCTCACTAACCACAGATTTCCCTTCTTCTTGTTGATCTAGTTTTTCCGAGTGTCTCAATCGTTTCCCAACGCCAACAAGCTTCTCTTCTTCAACACCTCCATTTCTCAACAATTGAACACTTTTATTCACATTTTCATCATTCGTTTTATCTCGCAATACAAACTTTCTTCCATGCACATCTCTCATTTTATACTCATTGAAATTCGGAACTTTTGGCTTCTTATCTCTTGTGCTATCTTGTCTTGATCTTAAAGATAACTGACCACCAGATCTTATATTCGCTAAACTCAAATCAAGGTTCAAGACAATTTCTTTATTCGCGAAAGAAGACTCTGCAAAATTATAACTTTGAGACACTTTCACAGTAGATTTGTTGGGAATTGTAGGAGAGCTTGGGAATATTCCAAATCCAGCTTGATTTAGCAAATTTCTAAAGATACTCTTATTGTTAGTCGTCGTGAGAACCTCAATATCTTTATATAACTCTGAATTCTCCTGAGCTAAAGATTCAAAAGCGTTTTGTCTTTCTCGAATCTGACTAGAATTGCCTCTTGCGCTATTATTCTCTGTCTTTATTCTCTGACTTCCATTTGATTTCTGTTCAGGATTTCTTTCTTTTATTGGGTTCTTTCCTCTTGAAGGATTTATAAATCCTCCCATCTTATCTTTATCAATTAAAGGCGAGCTTTTTGTCTCAGTCACATTCAAAGAATCCACTGTCTTGGTCTGATTCGAGGAGTCTTGTATATTCTGAAGAATCTGGCTTCTTGATATCTGAATAATTTTTCCTGCTGCTCTATCTGATTTATTGGGCATCAAGTTGCTGTAATTATAATATCCATATGGTATTATTGTCTTTCCCAAAGAAGTACTTTTATTCTCTTCCTTCGAAGATTTCTGCTCTTTTGATATATTTAAGCCTTGTGGATCATTATTCTCTCGCTTTATTTTGCCTCGTTTTGATATCTCTGGGCTTCTTGATGGAATATTTATTGCTCTGCTCTTACTCTCTTCAGTTCTTACTCTCAACTTAGAATCTACAGGAGTAACCTTTAGATCGAATTTCTTCAAAGGAATGGGAATGGGAGGAGGCTTTATTGTGTTTTTAATATGAAAACTATCAGCAAAGAAATCATCATAACCAAGTACTTTTTCTGTATTTTCTATTTCTTTATCCACATCAAGCTCCCTTTCGATTTGTTTCTGCTGTTTCCAAAGCTTTAGATTGCTATACGATGTTGATGGATTTGGAGTCTTTTTCCTTTCAAGTCCAGACTGAGATTTGTTATTACTCGGAACCAAAGGCTTCATTTTTATTAATGCTTTTTCAAGCTGAATAAGTTCCTGACTCAAAATAACTTCATCTTTTTTCAAGTCTTCTAAACTTTCCAAAATAATGTCAGGCATTGGAGATTCAACTTCCATCAACTTTTCAATTGGTATTGGAGTGTTAAATGCTGTCAATTTCGACTTTGGAGAAGAAACCATTGATAGTGCTAGACTATCCATTCCTTGATCAAAATCCAAAGGTCTTTTTGTAAAGTCTTTTCCTTGAAGGAAACTGCCCATTGACTTCTCATTCTATTAAGAAATTATTCTCGATTCATACTTCGAAGAAAAAGCTTGAAAAACTCTCATGATTTCATGAATAATAAGAAAGCAAGAAATTTCATACAGTTTGTTGGGACAAAAGTTGT
>Ga0182738_1000326_pt1 | contig 70973 bp, 63 predicted proteins | sample eDN5th30CBELigMG_FD_128876 | JGI IMG/M metagenome (GOLD analysis project Ga0182738, IMG submission 128876) | Enriched Miracle-Growth compost microbial communities from Emeryville, California, USA - eDNA 5th pass 30_C BE-Lig MG (version 2)... ... | reverse complement strand
GCGTATTCCCCAGCGAAGCCGGCATAGATCTGCACGCGACTGACGCCGCCCCCGGTGATGGTGCCGAGCCCGTCGACATGCGCATGTGCATCGAGCCGCAGCGCGAGCGTCGAGAGATGCGTGCCCCCGGCCGGCTCTTCCTGGACGCGGCCGAGCCGCAATTCGGCGCCCTCGCCGACTGCGATCTCGGTCAGCGCATTGGTCGCCAACGCGGCGCCGGTGGCCGAGGCGAAGCTCTCGTAAAGCGTCGCCTTCGCCCCCGCGCCGATGAACACGAGGCAGCGCGTCGTCACCGAGGCCGGTGCCCGGTTCACGCCGACATGGGCGATCTCGATCGGCCGCTCGATGCGCGCGCCATCGGCGAGGCGGATCGCGACGCCGCCGGTCCAGTACGCCGTGTTGAGCGCCACGGCGGCGTTGTCGCGGTCGGTCGCGAGCGTGCCGAAAACGGCCGCCGCATCGGCCCACGCCTCCAAGGCCTCCGCGACCGGCAGCACCTCGATGGCGCCGACCGTGGCCAAGTCGGAAAGTCCCGAGAGGTCGGGACGGAAGACGCCGCCGGCGAGGACGAGACGGATCGCCGCGAGCGGATCGAGCGGGCCCGGCGGTACGGCCGCTTCACGCCCGTCTTCCGGATCGGCGGGCGGCGGCACGTCCGGCATCAGGGCGCGGAGATCGGTGTACTTGAACGCCTCCACGCGCCGGTGCGGCAAGCCGCGCCGGGCGAAATCGGCATGGGCCGCCTCGCGCAGGGCACGCACGGCAGGGCGGCCCGGCAGGGCATCGACAACGGCCGGGAAGCGCTCGATCAGCGCCTCCTCGGCGGCCGTCCTCAGGATTCTGACTTCCGCGCTCAACTCAGCCTCACGCCGCCGTCTCGGTGAACCCGGCATAGCCGGTGCGCTCGAGTTCCAGCGCCAGTTCCTTGCCCCCCGTGCGAGCGATGCGGCCGCGCGAAAGCACGTGCACGACGTCCGGCACGATGTGCTCGAGCAGCCGCTGGTAATGGGTGATGACGACGAAGCTGCGCTTGCCGTCGCGCAAGGAATTCACCCCGTCGGAAACGACGCGCAGGGCGTCGATGTCCAGGCCCGAATCGGTCTCGTCGAGGATCGCGAGCTTGGGCTTGAGGATCGCCATCTGCAGGATTTCGTTGCGCTTCTTCTCGCCGCCGGAAAAGCCGACATTGACGGCCCGACGCAACATTTCCTGCGAGATCTCAAGCTTGCCCGCAGCTTCCTTCACAAGGCGCATGAACTCGGGCGTCGTCACCTCCGGCTCGCTGCGCGCCTTGCGCTGCCCGTTGAGCGCGGCGCGCAGGAAGGTGAGCGAGGCGACGCCCGGGATTTCCATCGGGTACTGGAAGGCGAGGAACACGCCCCTGGCGGCGCGTTCGGAGGGATCGAAGGCGAGCAGGTTCTCCCCGTCGAGCAGCACCTCGCCCTCGGTCACCTCGTAGCCGGGCCGGCCGGCGAGCACATAGGACAGCGTCGACTTGCCCGAACCGTTCGGGCCCATGATGGCGTGCACCTCGCCGTCCCCGACCCTAAGGTCGAGCCCCCTCAGGATCGGCGTGCCGCCGACTTCGACGTGGAGGTTCCGAATTTCCAGCATATCTTCGTTCTTTCAGCGAGGCAGGAGCGGGTTCTGCCGCATCCGCCGGTAGTCATCGACGGTCCGCGCCGGGTCGGTGCGCCTGGCCACCACCGAAAGCAGCCAGAACGTGCCGACCATCGCGACGACCACGAACAGGGTCAGTCCCAGGGCGAGCTCGCCGATCGCGAGGAGCACGCCGAGGCCGATCGCGCCCAGCACCAGCGCCCCGGCAAAGGCCAGCATCACCCGCCGGCCCTCGGGGCTCACCGGAGATACGCCGCCGCGCGGAGCGTCCGCGGGGAAGCGGCGGGCGAACCAGTATTGGGCCGAGGGGTCGGCCATGTCGTCACTCCACGCGTTCGACCGGCGCGGAGCGCTTCCGCCGCCCGTCGTCATGGCCGGGCTCGTGCCGGCCATCCACATCTTGCGATCGGAGCATGGGGCAGAAGGCGTGGATGGCCGGCACAAGGCCGGGCATCACGACTGCCGAGGCCGTGCCCACCATCATCCCACGCTTCCCTCGAGGCTGATGCCGATCAGCCGCTGGGTCTCGACGACGAACTCCATTGGCAACTGCTGCAGCACGTCGCGCACGAAGCCGTTCACGATCAGCGCCACGGCCTCCTCCTGGCCGAGGCCGCGCTGCATGGCGTAGAACAGCTGGTCCTCGGAGATTTTCGAGGTCGTCGCCTCGTGCTCGATCACCGCCGAGGGGTTGCGCGCCTCGACGTAGGGAATCGTGTGCGCACCACACTGATCGCCGATCAGCAGCGAGTCGCAGTTGGTGTAGTTCCGCGCCCCGCTCGCGCGGCGGTTCATCGAAACGAGACCGCGATAGGTATTGTTCGACCGGCCCGCGGCGATGCCCTTGGAGATGATCCGGCTCGTCGTGTTCTTGCCCAGATGCGTCATCTTGGTGCCGGAATCGACCTGCTGCATCCCGTTCGAGATCGCGATCGAGTAGAACTCGCCGGTCGAATCGTCCCCGCGCAGGATGCAGCTCGGATACTTCCAGGTGATCGCCGAGCCGGTCTCGACCTGCGTCCACGAGATCTTCGAGCGCGCGCCGCGACAGTCGCCGCGCTTGGTCACGAAGTTGTAGATGCCGCCCTGACCTTCGGAATCGCCCGGGTACCAGTTCTGCACCGTCGAATACTTAATCTCGGCATCGTCGAGCGCGACGAGCTCGACCACGGCGGCATGAAGCTGGTTCTCGTCGCGCTGCGGCGCAGTGCAGCCTTCGAGATAGGAGACGTGAGCCCCTTCCTCCGCGATGATCAGCGTGCGCTCGAACTGGCCTGTATTGCGCTCGTTGATGCGGAAATACGTGGAGAGCTCCATCGGGCAGCGGACGCCCTTCGGGATGAACACGAAGGAGCCGTCCGAGAACACTGCGGAGTTCAGCGTCGCGTAATAGTTGTCCGTCAGCGGCACCACGGTGCCGAGATATTTTCGCACAAGGTCCGGATGCTCGCGCGCGGCTTCGGAGAACGAACAGAAGATGATGCCGTGCTTGGCGAGCTCGGCCTTGAACGTCGTCACCACGGACACCGAATCGAACACGGCGTCGACGGCGACGTTGCCGCCCCCCCCCTCGCCCGTGACGCCGGCGAGCAGCGCCCGCTCGTGCAGGGGAATGCCGAGCTTCTCGTAGGTCGCCAGCAGTGCCGGGTCGACCTCGTCGAGGCTCTTCGGAGCCTGCGCCGTCTTCGGCGCGGCATAGTAATGAATGTCCTGGAAGTCGATCTTTGGGTAGTGCAACCGCGCCCAGGTCGGCTCTTCCATGGTGAGCCAGCGGCGATAGGCGTCGAGGCGCCATTCCAGCAGCCAGTCCGGCTCGCCCTTCCGCGCCGAGATGAAGCGGATTGTATCCTCGCTGAGGCCCTTCGGCGCGAGCTCGGACTCGATGGGCGTCTCGAAACCGTACTTGTACTTGTCGACGTCGATCGCCGAAACGCGGGCGATCGTTTCCTCGACGGCGGGCATGTCACTCTCCTTCCGCAGCGGTTTCAAGGACCGCAGGGTGGGTATGTCGTCACGGCGTGCTCAGGCCGCGCGACCGGCGGCGCTCCTCAGGCTCGGCAAAACCGCCTGCCAGGCAGCGAGGAAACCTGCGATGTCGGCCTCGGTCGTGCCGTGGCCGAAGCTGACGCGTACGCCGCCCCTTGCGATATCGGGTCCGGCGCCCATCGCGGCAAGGACGTGGCTGGCCGCGACCTTGCCCGACGAGCACGCCGAGCCCGAGGATACAGCGATTCCCGCCAGATCGAGTGCGATCACCGCGGTCTCGGCGAGCACGCCCGGCAGGGCGAACGCGATCGTGTTGGGCAGGCGCGCGGCGCCGGCCCCGAGAATCACTGTGCGCGGGTCGAGTTCGACGAGGCGCTGCTCGATGCGGGTCTGCCATTTCGCCCAAGGCCGCACGGCTCCCGCCTCGGCGGCAGCCTCCACCGCCGCCGCGCCGAAGCCGGCGATCGCGGCGACGTTTTCGGTGCCAGCCCGGGCATAGGCCTCCTGCCCGCCGCCGGCGACGAGCGGGGCGAAGGCGAGCGCCGAATCGGCGCGGATGACGGCGCCCACCCCTTGCGGACCGCCGATCTTGTGGGCGGAGAGGGTCACGACGTCGACGCGGAGCGTGGCCAGATCGAGCGGCAGTTTGCCCGCGGCCTGCACGACGTCGGCATGGGCGAGACCGCCGGCTGCATGGACGATAGCCGCCGCCTCGGCCACGGGCTGGATCACGCCGGTCTCGTTGTTGGCGGCCATCAGCGACACCATGAGCCGGCCGCCCGCAGCCGTCTCGCGCGCCACCGCCTCGTCCAGGGCCGCAACGTCGATCACGCCGTTCCGGTCCACGGGAATGCGCGTGACGCGCTCCGCCGGGAAGCGGCCGCCGGCCAGCACGGACGGGTGCTCGACGGAGGAGACGAGGAGGCGCGTGAATTCCACCGGCGCCCCGCCACGGGTCCAGCGCGGCGTCAGCACCGTCGCGTTCGCCTCGGTGGCGCCGGAGGTGAAGGTCACCCCCCGCGGATCGGCGCCGACGAGGGTTGCCACCGCCTCTCGCGCCGCCTCGACGCGGCGCCGCGCCGCGCGGCCTTCGGCGTGCACGGAAGAGGCATTGCCGGCGCCGAGCGTGGCGAGCATCGCGGCGCGCGCCGAGTCGCGCAGCGGCGCGCTGGCGTTGTAGTCAAGATAGATTCGCGGCTGGTGAGAGCCCATGAGGTCCGACCCGGCGGGTTCAAGGCCCGTTTGCGGTTCGAATGCCGTCACGCCCTTGAAAAGCGAAACGCAGCGGTCGATAACGAACCCGAGCGGCAATCCTCGTCAAGGATCCCGTCGCGCAGCTTGTTTCGAACCGTTCAAATATCTATTTCAGACCGCCAGAGACCGAGTCAAGGCTGCGCGGTTGCCGAACGGCCGCGCGCGAGCCCCGAGGAACAGTTCGCTCCATGCCTGAAGTCATCTTCACAGGGCCGTCCGGCCGCCTCGAAGGGCGGTTCCAGCAGGCGACCCGCCGTAACGCGCCGATCGCGATGATCCTGCATCCGCACCCGCAATTCGGCGGGACGATGAACAACCAGATCATCTACCGGCTGTTCTACATGTTCCGCGACCGCGGTTTTGCGGTGTTGCGCTTCAATTTCCGCGGCGTCGGCCGCAGCCAGGGCGAGTTCGACCACGGGGCGGGCGAGCTCTCCGACGCCGCCGCCGCTCTCGACTGGGTGCAGTCCATCCACCCCGACGCGCGCTCCTGCTGGGTCGCCGGCTTCTCCTTCGGCGCCTGGATCGGCATGCAACTGCTGATGCGCCGGCCGGAGATCGAGGGCTTCATCTCGGTCGCCCCGCCGGCGAACCTGCACGATTTCTCGTTCCTGGCGCCCTGCCCGTCCTCCGGGCTCATCATCCACGGCAACCAGGACAAGGTCGCCCCGCCCAAGGACGTGCAGACGCTCGTCGACAAGCTGAAGACGCAGAAGGGCATCGTCATCGACCAGCAGATCGTCGACGGCGCCAACCACTTCTTCGACGGCAAGGTGGACGAGCTGATCGACACCTGCAGCGGCTATCTCGACCGTCGCCTCGCCGCCGCCGACGCGGCGTGAGCGGAGCTCCTCGGCGGAACGGACCACAAGCGGAAGCGGCCGCGAAATCGACGCGAGCGTGGTGCTTGCGAGTGAGCCCTGCGGGGGGAGCCGAGCCGTCTCCCGACGTCCGGTCTGGAGAAAGGACAAGCCCATGGCGGCGCGTGGCGGGTGGACCCTGCCGTGTTCTCTGCTAGAGATCGGCGAGCCCTCCTTCGTCCTTCGCCGAGCCGTCCCATGACAGCCTTCCGCTCCGATTTCCTGCGCATCCTCGCCGAGCGCGGCTTCATCCATCAGGTCTCCGAGCCGGAGGCGCTCGACGCGCTCGCGGCCGCGGGCGGGCTTTCCGGCTATATCGGCTTCGACGCCACCGCGCCGAGCCTGCATGTCGGCTCGCTGATGCAGATCATGATGCTGCGCTGGCTACAGAAGACGGGCGGCAGGCCGGTGGCGCTGATGGGTGGGGGTACCAGCCGCGTCGGCGACCCCTCGTTCAAGGACGAGGCGCGCAAGCTGCTCGACGACGAGGCCATCGCCAAGAACCTTGCGGGCATCAAGGGCGTGTTCGCGCGCTATCTCGACTTCTCCGCCGGCGCGACCATGGTCGATAACGCCGAGTGGCTGAACGCGCTCAAATATATCGACTTCCTGCGCGACTATGGCCGGCACTTCTCGGTCAACCGGATGCTCGCCTTCGATTCGGTGAAGCTGCGGCTCGACCGCGAGCAGTCGCTGTCCTTCCTCGAATTCAACTACATGATCCTGCAGGCCTACGACTTCGTCGAGCTCTACCGGCGCTACGGCGTGCGGCTGCAGATGGGCGGCTCCGACCAGTGGGGCAACATCGTCAACGGCATCGATCTCGGCCGCCGAACCGACGACGCACAGCTCTTCGCCCTCACCTCGCCGCTGCTGACAACCAGCTCGGGGGCGAAAATGGGCAAGACCGCGAGCGGCGCCGTCTGGCTCAACGCGGACATGTTGAGCCCCTACGATTTCTGGCAGTACTGGCGAAACACCGAGGACGCCGATGTCGCCCGGTTCCTCAAGCTCTACACCGAGCTGCCGCTCGACGAGATCGACAGGCTCTCCGGCCTCGGCGGCCCGGAGATCAACGAAGCGAAGAAGCTGCTGGCGACGGAGGTGACGGCGCTGCTCCACGGCCGCGACGCCGCCGACGCCGCGGCAGAGACCGCGCGTCGCACCTTCGAGGAGGGCGCGCTCGGCGAGAATCTGCCGACGTTCACGGTTCCGGCCAGCGAACTCGAAGGCGGCCTCGGCGTGCTCACCGCCTTCGTCCGCGCGGGGCTGGTGGCCTCCAACGGCGAGGCCCGGCGGGCTGTGGCCAACGGCGCCGTACGGGTCAACGACGCGCCCGTGTCCGATCCGATGCGTATGCTGACGGCGGCCGACGCGGGCAGCGACGGCGTCGTGAAGCTGTCCTTCGGCCGCAAGAAACACGTGCTGCTGAAGGCCGGCTGAACCCGACGCCGGGACGATTCCACCCCGCGCGTTGCGGCAAGGGCGGAGCATGTCCGCCCGGCGCCTTTTCGGTCGCCGAGTCGACCCGGCCGGCTGAGACGCCTCGTCCGGCGCAAGCGCTTCGGTCCGCCCGCCCCCTGCACCGCCTCCCCGAGATCCTCTCTCACCCCTCCGGATAGAGGAACGCAACGATCCCCGCGGCATCGAAGCGTGCATCGAGCATGCCGTAGGTCGAGCGCCAGGAGCCGCCGAGGCGCGAGTCGATGAAGGCGTCGGCGATGGCGCGCGGCACGGCGCGGCGCAGGGCCGCGGCTGCCCCCGTCAGCGCAAGGTGCTCGGCGAGCACGCGCGCCGCGCCCTCGTCCTCCTGACAGGCGCGCACCGCCGCGTGCAGCACGTCCGCCGCCGCCCCGCCCGGCGCGCCGAGATCCTCGGCGATCAGCTCGATCGCTGGGTCGAGCGCCTCGGGGTCCGCCGCGACGAGGCGCACGAGGTCGAGGCAGGCGGCGTTGCCGGTGCCGTCCCAGGTGGCAAGGCCCGGCGCCTCGCGATAGAGCCGGGCGAGGTCGAAATCCTCGGAATAGCCGTTCGCCCCGAGGCACTCGATGGCCTCGGCGACCACGGCCGGCGCCGTCTTCGTCACCCAGTATTTCACCGCGGGGATCATGGCGCGGGCGAAAGCGCCGGAGAGGTCGTCGCCGCCGGCAGCGTCGAAGGACCGCGCCAGGCGCTGCACCAGCGCCGTCGCGCCGGCGACCTCGAGCGCGAGGTCGGCGAGGACGCGGCTCATCAGCGGCTTGTCGATCAGCGGCGCGCCGCTCGCCTCGCGGTGGCGGGCATGGTGCACCGCCTGGGCGACGGCGCTGCGCATCAGGCCGGCGGCGGCGAGCGCCGAATCGAGCCGCGTCAGCGCCGCGATCTCCGGCAGCAGCCGCAGCGCGCGCCCGGGCTCGCCGAGCGGCCAGCCGGCGACGCCGGGCAGCTCGATCTCGGCCGAGGCGTTGGCGCGGTTGCCGAGCTTCGACTTCAGCCGCTGGAAGCGCAGCGGATTGACGCTGCCGTCGGGCAGGAAGCGCGGCACGAAGAACAGGGTCAGCCCCTCGTGCGTCTGCGCCAGCGTCAGGAACGCGTCCGACATCGGTGCGGAGACGAACCATTTGTGGCCGATGAGGCGGAACGTGCCGTCGCCGCCGCGCTCGGCCCGGGTCTGGATCGCCTTCACGTCGGTGCCGGCCTGCTTCTCGGCAAAGGCAAAGCCCACTGTCACCCCGCGCTTGCGGTCGGCGGGGAGGAAGCGGTGGTCGTAGGCGCCGGTGCGGATGCGCTCGGTCCAGACCTCGAGCGCCACCGGGCCGCGGTTCAGCGCGGCCACCGCGGCGCTGGTCGAGGACAGCGCGGTGAGGTGCCCGCATTCGTTCTGGGCGGCGAGGAACAGGCGCGCGGCGCGCAAGGCATGCCGCCGCCCCGCCTCCCCCACCGTCTCCGACCAGATCGAGCCGCCGAGGCCCCATTCGACGCCGCGCCGCATCAGCGCATGATAGGCGGGGTGGTAGTCGACCACGTCGAGCCGCCGGCCATAGGCGTCATGGGTGCGCAGTTGCGGCGGATTGCAATTGGCGAGCCGGGCGAACTCGCTCGCGTCCGTCGAGCCCCAGAACGCGCCCTGCTGCACCAGCGCGGCCTCGATCGGCCCGTCGAGCGCCTCGTCCAGGAACAGGCGCAGCAGCGGATCGCCGAGGAACAGGTTGCGTCCCCAGAACGGCGGGGGCTGGTTTTCGACCGCGTGTGTCTCTGCGATCAGCGATCGCATCCGCCTCAGCTCCGCATCCCCGGATCGGCCACCCCTGGCGCGCCGACCGTAGCACCAAATCGCTGCCGCGCGAGGCGAGATGCTCGGCCCTGTGGATGCCGGCAAGGACCGCGCCGCCTCGCTTGCGGGGGGACCGGCGAACCCCTATAGACCGGCGGTCATGAGCGCGGCCGCTCCGCTTCCCTCCGTCTTCGCCCGGCGTCACCTGCTGGGGATCGAGGGGATTCCGCCGGGCGAGATCGTCGACCTGCTCGATCGCGCCGAGGCGCATGTCGAGACCAGCCGGCAGGTCAACAAGAAGAAGGACATTCTGCGCGGGCGCACGCAGATCAACCTATTCTTCGAGGCCTCCACGCGCACGCAATCCTCGTTCGAACTCGCGGGCAAGCGGCTCGGCGCCGACGTCATGAACATGTCGGTCTCCTCGTCCTCGGTGAAGAAGGGCGAGACGCTGATCGACACCGCGATGACGCTGAACGCGATGCGGCCCGACATCCTCGTGGTCCGCCATCACGCCGCCGGCGCGGTGGCGCTTCTGGCGCAGAAGGTCGGCTGCTCCGTCGTCAACGCCGGCGACGGGGCGCACGAGCACCCCACCCAGGCCCTGCTCGACGCCCTCACCATCCGCCGCCACAAGGGCGGCATCGCCGGGCTGCGCGTGGCGATCTGCGGCGACATTCTCCATTCCCGCGTCGCCCGCTCCAACATCCTGCTGCTCAATACGCTCGGCGCCGAGGTGCGCGTCGTCGGCCCGACCACGCTGATCCCGCCGGGGATCGAGGCGATGGGCGTGACGGCGTTCACCGATATGCGCGCGGGGCTCGAGGGCGCCGACATCGTGATGATGCTGCGCCTCCAGCGCGAGCGGATGAACGGCTCGTTCGTGCCCTCGGTACGCGAGTATTTCCGCTATTGGGGGCTCGACGAGGAGAAGCTGGGCTATGCCAAGCCCCACGCGCTCGTGATGCATCCCGGGCCGATGAATCGCGGCGTCGAGATCGACCCTGCCGTCGCGGACGGCCCGCAGAGCCTCATCCGCGAGCAGGTCGAGATGGGCGTCGCGGTGCGCATGGCGGTGCTGGAGGCGCTCGCTGCCGGCCTGCCGAACGCGGTGTGAGGCGGGGATGGAGTTCACGGATATCGCGGGCGTCGCCGCGGCGGTGATCCCGGCGGAGGGGCCAGCGCTCGCCACCGAGCGCGACGCGACCGACATCATCGGCGCGCTCTACGGGCGCGAGGTCGATCTCGTGGTCGTTCCGGCGGTGCGGCTCGATGCGTCCTTCTTCCGCCTGCGCACGGGTGTCGCCGGGGGCTTCCTGCAGAAGTTCACGAACTACCGGCTTCGCGTGGCGATCCTCGGCGACATCGCGGCGGAGATTGCCGCGAGCGACGCGCTGCGGGATTTCGTCCGGGAGTCGAACCGGGGGAGATCGGTGCTGTTCGCACGGGACGTCGGCGAGCTTGTGCTGATGCTCGGGGCGGGATCGCGATGAGGCGGGGGGTACTGGGTTGGGGGCTCACCCCTCACCCTGTCCCTCTCCCGCAAGTGGAGAGGGGACGCTTGGGGCGGGCGGCGTCCACAAGACATTCGCCGCAGGCTGGGCGATGTTTGGGTGGGGCGGGACGCGGTACTCGGGGCCGAGGCGGAGACGGTCCGGCCGGCCCTGGGTGGATCGAGCGCCACGCCCCGGAATCGATCCTCACCGCGCGCCGAGTTCCCCGCGATATCCCCCTCACCTGTCGAGCCCGCCTCACCGGTCTAGTTCGCATCACCCGTCGACCGCCCTCAGCGTTCCTTGCCCCCGGGCACCCTCGCCCCACCGTCCCCTCTCCCCTTGTGGGAGAGGGACAGGGTGAGGGGGCGACCCTCGGCGCGGCGGCAGAGATAGGCCGTCGCCCCCACCCCTGTGCAGGGCATCCCCGCCTCCCCGCCCGCCGGAAAGACGTGGATGGCCGGGACAAGCCCGACCATGACGCCGAGGTCGGAGCATGCGAACGGGCAATATTGTTTGCGATCAGGGACCTTCCCCGCCGATGGGCACCTCCCGGGCGATCGGGCACCCTCCCTCCCCGCGAGGGGAGGGTGGCCGTCCCGCGGAGCGGGGCGGTCGGGTGGGGCGGGCGCTTCCGCGAAGACAGCGCTCGTCGAGAATCAAGTCACGAGCTTCGTGCCGTGGGGCTCCCCCTACCCCGGCCTTCGGCCGACCCTCCCCACGTTGGGGGAGGGAGGGTGGACACAAATCGGCCCCTTCGAGCTGACGCTAGAGCAGCCCGAACCGACGCTAGAATAGAGGCACGTCCGTGACCCCTCCCCTCCTTCTCACCCGCGTCCGCGTCGTCGATCCTTCGCGCGGTCTCGACGCGCCCGGGGGCGTGCTTGTCGAGAACGGCGTGATCCGCGCGGCGGGGCCGGATGCGCTGAACCAGGGTGCGCCGGAGGGGACCGAGATCGTCGACTGCGCCGGTGCGACAGTGATCGCCGGTCTCGTCGACATGCGTGTTTTCGTCGGCGAGCCGGGCTACGACCACCGCGAGACGTTCGCCTCGGCGAGCCGCGCCGCGGCCGCGGGCGGCATCACCACCATCGTCACCATGCCGGACACCAACCCGGTGATCGACGCGGCGGCGCTTGTCGATTTCGTGCTCCGCCGCGCGCGCGATACGGCGGTCGTCCGGGTTCACCCCATGGCGGCGCTGACCAAGGGACAGCAGGGCGCGGAAACCACCGAGTTCGGCCTTCTCAAGGAGGCCGGGGCCGTCGCCTTCACCAGCGGCCGCCGCGCCGTCACCAATGCCCAGGTGATGCGCCGCGCGCTCACTTATGCCCGCGATTTCGACGCGCTCGTGGTGCATCACGCCGAGGACCCCAACCTCGTCGGCGCGGGCGTGATGAACGAGGGCGAGACGGCGACCCGGCTCGGCCTCGCCGGCATCCCCGCCGAGGCGGAAACCGTGATGCTGGCGCGCGACCTCGCGCTCGCACGCCTCTCCGGCGCGCGCTACCACGTCGCCCCCGTCAGCTGCGCCGAAAGCGTCGAGCTCATCCGGCGGGCGAAGCGCGAGGGGGTCCGCGTCACTGCCTCTGCCGCGATCACGCATCTGGCGCTCAACGAGAACGATATCGGGGCCTATCGCACGTTCCTGAAGCTCTCCCCGCCGCTGCGCAGCGAGGCCGACCGTCAGGCGCTGGTCGAAGGGGTGGCGGACGGCACGATCGACGTGATCGTCTCGAACCACGACCCGCAGGACGTCGAGGGCAAGCGCCATCCGTTCGCGGAGGCCGCGGACGGCGCGGCCGGGCTCGATGCGCTGCTCGCGGCCGCGCTGCGCCTCGCTCATTCCGGCGACGTGTCCCTGCCCCGGCTCGTCGCGGCGATGACCTTCGCCCCGGCCCGGCTCCTCGGCCTTCCCGCCGGCACGCTCGCGCCCGGCGCGCCGGCCGACGTCGCCGTCGTCGACCTCGATGCGCCCTGGGTGCTGAAGGAATCGGACCTGCGCTCGCGCTCGAAGAACACGCCTTTCGAGGACGCGCGCTTCACCGGGCGCGTGGCACGGACCCTCGTTGCCGGGCGAATCGTATACGCCTACGCTGACGGCGCGGAGGCCAAGTCGGCATCGGGAGCACGGGGCTGATGTTCAGCGATATCGCCTGGGCAGCGGCGGCGGTTGCCCTCGTCATCGGCTATGTCCTGGGCTCGATTCCGTTCGGGCTGCTGCTGACGCGGCTCGCCGGGCTCGGCGACGTGCGCGCCATCGGGTCGGGCAATATCGGCGCGACCAACGTGCTGCGCACGGGCCGGCGCGGCCTTGCGCTCGCCACCTTCCTCGCCGACGCGCTGAAGGGCACGGCGGCGGTGCTCGTCGTCGCCGCGATCTGGGACTGGGACGCCGCCCGCTTCGCCGCGCTCGGCGCGGTGCTCGGCCATCTGTTCCCGGTGTGGCTCGGCTTCCGCGGCGGCAAGGGCGTCGCGACCTATGTCGGCGTGCTGCTCGCCATCTACTGGCCCGGCGTGCTGGTGTTCGCCGCGATCTGGATCGGCATCGCCTACGCGACGCGCTATTCATCGCTCGCCGCGCTCGTAGCCACCCTCGCCGTCCCGGTGCTGCTCGCCGCCATCGGTCGGGGGGCGGACGCCGAACTGTTCGTGATCCTCACCCTTGGCGTCTGGATCATGCATCACGCCAATATCCGCCGCCTCATCGCGGGCAGCGAAGGCAAGATCGGCCGGCGGGCATGAGGAGGAGCGGGTCGGCGCCCCCGATCCGGCTCACGGACTCCCAGCGCATTGCTTGGCTGCGGCTGATCCGCACCGACAAGGTCGGCCCGGCGACGTTCCGTCAGCTCCTCAACCATTGCGGCTCCGCGGAAGCGGCGCTGGAGCGCCTTCCCGAGCTCGCCCGCCGCGGCGGCGGGCGCATCGGCCGCATTCCCGGCGTGGCGGAAGCCGAGGCCGAACTCGCGGCCGTGAGGCGCGCCGGCGCCCGCATGGTGGCGCCGGGCGAAGAGGGCTATCCGCTCCTCCTCGCCCATATCGACGGCCCGCCGCCGCTCCTCACCGTGCGCGGCCACATCGCTGCTTTCGCGCGCCACGCCGTCGGCATCGTCGGCTCGCGCAACGCCTCGCTCGCCGGCATCAAGATGGCCGCCCTGCTCGCCCGGGAGATCGGGCGCGCCGGCTACACCATCGCCTCGGGCCTCGCCCGCGGCATCGATTCGGCCGCGCACAAGGCGAGCCTCGGCACCGGCACGATCGCCGTGCTGGCCGGGGGCATCGACCACGTCTATCCACCGGAGAACGCCGATCTCGCCGCCGTGCTCTGCGAGACCGGGGGGCTGCTGACAGAGATGCCGTTCGGCTGGGACCCGCGGCCGCGCGACTTCCCCCGCCGCAATCGCCTGATCTCCGGCATGAGCCTCGGGGTCGTGCTCGTCGAGGCCGCGCGGCGGTCCGGCTCGCTGCACACCGCGCGCTACGCGCTCGAGCAGGGCCGCGAGGTGTTCGCCGTGCCCGGCTCCCCGCTCGACCCGCGCGCCGAAGGCACGAACCACCTCATCAAGACCGGGGCGGCGCTGGTGACCGGCGCCGAGGACGTGCTGTCGGTCGTCGGCCCGCTCGTCGGCCGCGGCGCGCCCCCCGCGCCCGTCATCGCCGAGATCGCGGAAGACGCGCTCGCGTCCCCTCCTGATTCGGCGCCGGATTTGGGCGATCGCGGGCGGCAGGCGGTGCTTGCGGCCCTCGGCCCCACGCCCGCCGCGATCGACGACCTGGTGCGGCATTCCGGCCTGCGCCCGGCGGAGGTCCAACTCGTGCTGCTGGAGCTCGATCTCGCCGGACGCCTCGAGCGCCATGGTGGCCAGCTCGTCTCGCTGGCCTGACAGAGCCGTCTCAGACCCGAGTGGACGGGGGGGTCCCGTCGTTCAGAATTCCGCCCGTCCCCGCGGCGGCGGGGGCCAGAGGCGCCGGTCTCGGGGCTTCCGAATGCCGGCCTGGGCATCAATGACTGATCTCGGGAACCGCCCAAGCTACTCGGCCGCTGCTGCGTGGCCTGCCGGCCGACCCGCATAGGCCTCGTTGCGGCCGATCTCGAACGCCTCTTCGCGCGCGAGATTGAGCAGGTGCGCGAGCACGGGAAAGTTCGCCGCCTCCGCCATGCGCCCCAGTTCGCGGCTCATCTCCTCGATATAGGCTGCGACGTCCGGCCCCGGCGCCGCTCCTCCTTCGTCCGCACGCTTCATGACAAGTGCCTCCGCTCTCCGCCTGAGCAGAGTCCTATCCTAGCGCTCTGGTTTCACATTTCAACAAACACAACTTATTCGTGTTCCATTCCGTATCGCGACCGGAGCGGGGCCGGCGCGCTGCCCCGAGCGGCCGCCCTTGACCCTGGACCGAGGAGCCTTCATCTCAGGGGGCCTGCCGGAAGCGTGCGGCCCGACGCTGCATCACGCGGCCGCCGCCCCGAACCGGCCGTAACTGCCTCAGCCAAGTAGCGCTCATGAACCTCGTCATCGTGGAATCGCCCGCCAAGGCGAAGACCATCAACAAATATCTCGGGCGCGACTACCAGGTTCTGGCCTCCTACGGCCATGTCCGCGACCTCCCCGCGAAGGACGGCTCGGTGAACCCCGAGCAGGATTTCTCGATGACCTGGGAGGTGGACGCCAAGGCGCAGAAGCGCCTGTCGGACATCGCCAAGGCGGCCAAGGACGCCGACCGCGTCATCCTCGCCACCGACCCCGATCGCGAGGGCGAGGCCATTTCCTGGCACGTGCTGGAGGTGCTGCGAGCCAAGCGCGCGCTGAAGGACAAGACCGTCCAGCGCGTCGTGTTCAACGCCATCACCAAGCAGGCCGTGCTCGACGCGATGAAGAACCCGCGGCAGATCGACGAGCCGCTCGTTTCGGCCTATCTCGCGCGCCGCGCGCTCGACTATCTGGTCGGCTTCACGCTGTCGCCGGTGCTGTGGCGCAAGCTGCCCGGCGCCCGCTCGGCGGGGCGCGTGCAGTCCGTCGCCCTCCGCCTCGTCTGCGACCGCGAGGCGGAGATCGAGGCCTTCAAGCCGCAGGAATACTGGTCGATCGTCGCCCGGCTGCTGACCCCGGCCGGCGAGGCTTTCGATGCGCGGCTCTCCGAGGTCGGCGGCAAGCGCGTCGGCCGGCTCGACATCGGCACCGAAGCCGAGGCGACGCGGATCAAGGGGCTGCTCGACGGCGCCGCCTATCGCGTGCTCTCGGTGGAGGCCAAGCCGCAGCGCCGCAACCCGCAGCCGCCGTTCACGACCTCGACCCTGCAGCAGGAGGCCTCGCGCAAGCTCGGCTTCTCGGCCCAACACACGATGCAGGTCGCGCAGCGATTGTATGAGGGCGTCGACATCGGCGGGGAGACAGTCGGCGTCATCACCTATATGCGAACGGACGGCGTCGACATCGCCCCCGAGGCGCTGGCCGCGACGCGCAAGGTGATCGGCGACGAGTACGGCGCCCGCTACGTGCCTGAGAAGCCGCGGCACTACACGGCGCGGGCCAAGAACGCCCAGGAGGCCCACGAGGCGATCCGGCCGACCGACCTCGCCCTCCTCCCCGGCAGCATCGCGCGCCATCTCGACTCCGACCAGGCCCGGCTCTACGAGCTGATCTGGAAGCGCACCGTGGCAAGCCAGATGGCCTCCGCCGAGCTCGAGCGCACCACCGCCGAGATCGCGGCGACGAACGGCGGCGAGACCATCGGCCTGCGCGCCACCGGCTCCGTCCTCCGCTTCGACGGCTTCCTGAAGCTCTACCAGGAGGGGCGCGACGACGAGGAGGACGAGGACGGCGGCCGCCTGCCGGCGATGAAGGCGGACGACGCGCTGAAGCGCGAGGCCGTCGCCGCCGAGCAGCATTTTACCGAGCCGCCGCCGCGCTATACCGAGGCCACCCTCATCAAGAAGATGGAGGAGCTCGGCATCGGCCGTCCCTCGACCTACACCGCGACGCTCGCCACCCTGCGCGACCGCGGCTACGTCCAGGTCGACCGCAAGCGCCTCGTCCCCGAGGACAAGGGCCGGCTCGTCACGGCGTTCCTGTCGAGCTTCTTCGAGAAATATGTGGAGTACGACTTCACGGCCGACCTCGAGGAGAAGCTCGACAAGATATCCGCCGGCGAGCTCGACTGGCGCGAGGTGCTGCGCGACTTCTGGCGCGACTTCTCCGCCCATGTCGGGGACGTCAAGGAGCTGCGCGTCTCGGAAGTTCTGGATGCGCTGAACGACATCCTCGCCGACCACGTGTTCCCGCCGCGCGCCGAAGGCGGCGACCCGCGCCAGTGCCCGACCTGCGGAACCGGGCGGCTGTCGCTGAAGCTCGGCAAGTTCGGCGCCTTCATCGGCTGCTCGAACTACCCCGAATGCCGTTACACCCGTCAGCTCGGCGCCGGCGAGGGCGAGGCCGAGGCGGCCGCGGACGGGCCGAAGGAACTCGGCAAGGACCCCGAGACCGGGCTCGACGTGACGCTGCGCTCGGGCCGGTTCGGGCCCTACGTCCAGCTCGGCGAGGGCGAGAAACCGAAACGCGCCTCCCTGCCCCGCGGCTGGTCGGCGGACGAGCTCGACCTCGAAAAGGCGCTCGCCCTGCTGTCGCTGCCGCGCGAGGTCGGCGTGCATCCGGAGACCGGCAAGCCGATCCAGGCCGGCATCGGCCGCTACGGCCCCTTCGTGCTGCACGAGGGGAGCTACGCCAATCTCGACTCGGTCGACGAGGTGTTCACTGTCGGCCTCAACCGGGCGGTATCGGCGCTCGCTGACAAGAAGTCCGGCGCGCGGGCGCGGGCCACCCCCGCGGCGCTGAAGACGCTGGGCGAGCACCCGACAGAGGGTGGGCCGATCACGGTGCGCGAGGGTCGCTTCGGCCCTTACGTCAACCACGGCAAGGTCAACGCGACGCTGCCGAAGGGCACCCCGCCCGAGAGCGTGACGCTGGATCAGGCGGTGGAGCTGCTCGCGGCGAAGGGCGGGACGACGAAGAAGGCGCCGGCGCGGGCAAAGGCGGCGAAGGCGAGCGAGTCGGGGAAGTCCGCCGCGAAGCCGGCCAAGGCCGGGACGAAGAAGCCTGCCGCGAAGGCGAAGGCGGCCGCAGGCGAGGAGGCCAAGCCGAAGCGGGCGAAACGGGCGGCGGGGTAGGAGCGGGAGCCGCTCGCGTCGCGCGGAGGAGTCGCCCGCGCGGGCCTCCTCTATCAGAAGCCCCTCCCCCTCAACTCCGTCATGCCCGGGTTTGTCCCGGGCATCTACGCCTATCCCTTCCGGCGGCACCAAAGACGGGAATTTGCATGTTGGCGTTCCCGGTTTCGGTAGGATGGGCGGCGGCGGAGCTCGGCACGTGGACGCCCGCGACGAGCGCGGCCATGGCCCCGGGGATGGCTGTTGGTCCGGCGCCGCCCCGAATTCGGTGTCTCCCCCGGCGAGTGAGCGCAGCGAACGAGGGAAGGACCCATTGGCCGCTCCGCACCGCAGTGGGGCCATTGGGTTCCCTTCCCCTCCGCGCCTGAGGGCGCTCCGGCCGGGAACGACAATACAACTGGCGTCATGCCCGGCCTTGTGCCGGGCATCCATGTCTTTCCGCCACGTCTGGAGTAAAGGCGTGGATTGCCGGGACGAGCCCGGCCATGACGCCGAGAGTGGCGCGGTGTCGTGCCAATCCCGGATGACGGCACGTCGCCGAAGGCATGGCCCCCAAGGCCGCCCCACGCCCCCTCCCTCCCCCAACGTGGGGAGGGTCGGCCAAAGGCCGGGGTGGGGGGAGCCACACGGTAGGGAGCCTCCTAGTCGGTCTTGACGAGCGCTGCCTTCGCGGAAGCGCCCGCCCCACTCGACCGTCCCGCTCCGCGGGACGCCCTCCCTCCCCGCGCGGGGAGGGAGGGCGCCCGACGGCTCGACTCGCCCGAAACAAAGCACGCGCCCGCCTCAGTCCTGGTGACGAGGGTCGTCCCGCCCTTCGGCGCCAGGTACCAAGCCGAACCATCCCGCCCCCGCGCAACAACCTGGGCACGGCGGCGTTCAATCTATAGTCTCACGCCCTTCCCTACCCCTGGAGATCCCGGGTTGCCCCGCCGCAAGATCGCCGAAGCCCCCGCCGCGCTACCCTCCCGCGAGGAGGTGGTCGCGTTCATCGCCGAGCACCCGGACCGCGCCACCAAGCGCGACATCGCGCGCGCCTTCGACGTTTCGGGCGTGGACCGCGTCGCGCTGAAGGACCTCCTGCGCGGCCTCGAGGCCGAGGGGCTGTTCGAGAAGCGGCGGAAGCGGCTCGTCGTTCCCGGGTCGCTGCCGCCCGTCTCGGTGCTCGAGATCGTGGCGCGCGACGAGGACGGCGAGTTCCTCGCCGAGCCGGTGAACTGGGAGGAGGCCGGCGACAGGCCCCGCGTGCTGATTCTCGCGTCGGCGAACCCGCGGGCGGGTCGCACGGCGGAGGCCGGCCTCGGCGACCGTGTGCTCGCGCGCATCGTCGACCAGCCGACCCCGGGCGAGCCGCAGTCGCGGCCCACGGCGCGCATCATGAAAGTGATCGAACGCGCGCCCGAATCGGTGCTCGGCATCTTCCGGACGACGCGCGGCGGGGCGGGGCGCATCGAGCCGATCAGCAAGAAGCAGCGCGAGGAGTTCGTCATCCCGCCCGGCGACACGCTGGACGCAGGCGATGGCGACCTCGTCGCCGTCGAAGTGGTGCCGGGCCGCCGCTCGGGCCTCGCCCGCGCCCGCATCCGTGAGATCGTCGGCTCGGCGATGAGCGAGCAGGCCGTATCGATGATCGCCATTCACGACCATGAGCTGCCGCACATCTTCCCGCAGGACGCACTGGCGGAGGCGGCGAAAGCCGGGCCGGCGCCGCTCGAAGGCCGCGAGGACTGGCGCGCGCTGCCGCTCATCACCATCGACCCCGCGGACGCCAAGGACCACGACGACGCCGTGCACGCCGCGCCCGACGAGGACCCCGAGAACGAGGGCGGCTGGATCGTCACCGTCGCCATCGCCGACGTTGCCTGGTACGTGCGCCCCGGCACCGCGCTCGACCGCGAGGCGCTGCATCGCGGCAACTCCGTCTATTTTCCCGACCGCGTCATCCCGATGCTGCCGGAGCGGATCTCGAACGACCTGTGCTCGCTGCGCGAGAGCGTGGACCGCCCTGCCCTTGCCGTCCGCATGGTGTTCGGCGCCGACGGCGTGAAGCGCACGCACCGGTTCCACCGCATCATGATGCGCTCGGCGGCGAAGCTCGCCTACGAGGAGGCGCAGGCGGCCGTGGACGGCCGGCCGACCGACAAGACAGGCCCGCTGCTGACGCCGATCCTGCGCCCGCTCTGGGGCGCCTATCGCGCGCTGCTGCGCGCGCGGGGGCAGCGCGAGCCGCTCGACCTCGACCTGCCCGAGCGCAAGATTCTGCTGAAGCCCGACGGCACTGTCGACCGCATCGTCGTGCCCGAACGCCTCGACGCCCACCGGCTGATCGAGGAGTTCATGATCCAGGCCAACGTGGCGGCGGCCGAGACGCTCGAGGCGAAGCGCTCGCCGCTCGTCTATCGCATCCACGACGCGCCCTCGATGGCAAAGCTCGAAGCGCTGCGCGAGTTCCTCGGCAGCCTCGACATCGACCTCGCCAAGCAGGGCGCGCTGCGGCCCTCCGCCTTCAACCGCCTGCTCGAGCGGATGAACGAGACCGAGCACGCCCACATCATCAACGAAGTCGTGCTGCGTTCGCAGAGCCAGGCCGAGTATAGCCCGATCAATATCGGCCATTTCGGCCTCAACCTGCAGCGCTACGCCCATTTCACCTCGCCGATCCGCAGGTATGCCGACCTCATCGTCCACCGCGCGCTGATCCGCGCCCTCGACCTCGGAGCCGGCGGGCTGCCGGAAGGGGCGGAGGCGCGACTCGAGAAGATTTCCTCCGACATTTCCACCGCCGAGCGGCGGGCCATGGCGGCGGAGCGCGACACCGTGGATCGGCTGATCGCGGGCTGGCTGGCCGAGCGGATCGGCGCAATGTTCCACGGCCGCATCGGTGGGGTGACGAAGGCGGGGCTGTTCGTCCGCCTCGACGAGTCGGGCGCGGACGGGTTCGTGCCGATCGCGAGCCTCGGGGCGGAATATTTCAGCTATGACGAGGCCGGGCACCGGCTCGTCGGCGAACGGTCCGGCACGCAATTCCGGCTCGGCGACGGGGTCGAGGTTCGCCTCGTAGAGGCCGCGCCGACGGCGGGCGCGCTGCGCTTCGAAGTCGTCTCGGGCGGTTCGGCGGGCGCGCCGCGGCGGCCACGGCGCGGGCAACGCCGGCCGGAGCGGCGGCCGACGCGCCCCCCACGCGGCAGCGGCGCGCGGGCTCGCAGCCGGGGCTGAGACGGCCTATATTCCCCACCATCGCCGCGACCGTCGCGGCGCCTGTGGGACCCCCGGAGACGATGGCACTTCAGATCACGACGCCCGACGAGGCCGAACTGCGGCGGCGGCCCGTCTTGCCGGCGCTCAGGAACGGCGCGTTCTGCCGTTGCCCCGCCTGCGGCCGCGGCAGGCTGTTCGACGGTTTCCTGAAAGTGCAGCACGCATGCGAGGCTTGCGGCGAGGAGCTGCACCATGAACGTGCCCACGACGCGCCGCCCTATTTCACCATCGTCGCCGTCGGGCACATCGTGATTCCGCTCGTCCTGGCGCTCGAGCTGGCGCTGCATCCCCCCGTCTGGCTGCAGGTTGCGATCTGGGCGCCGGTCACCCTGCTTCTGACCCTCGCCCTGATGCGCCCCATCAAGGGCGCGACTGTCGGCGTGCAGTGGGCGATGCGGATGCACGGCTTCGACCCGACCTATGTCGAGGCGCCGGAAGTCCGGCCCGGGACGCATTCCGCCGCCGCCGTTCGCGGCTGACCGCCTGGCGGCTTGACTTGACGCCGTCGTTCCACGATGGTGCCGGCCAACCGGCGCCGCCGAGCGGCGCGTTCCGCCATGGGCGGACAATACCTCGAGTTCGCGCAAGGGACCCAGCGCCATGGCCAAGGCCACCACGATCAAGATCAAGCTCGTCAGCACTGCCGACACGGGCTACTTCTACGTCACGAAGAAGAATTCCCGGACCATGACCGACAAGCTGGCCATGAAGAAGTACGATCCGGTGGCCCGTAAGCACGTCGAGTTCCGCGAGGCGAAGATCAAGTAGGCCGAGGCCGGATGGAATGAAAAGGGCGCCCTCGCGGGCGCCTTTTTGTTTACGGGTACTCGGGTTTAGTGGTGTTCGGCTTCCGCCCCTCGGCCTGTCCTGCCCCGCGGCCGGGAAGCCGTGGATGGCCGGGACGAGCCCGCCCATGACGCGGGACTTGAGCGTAGCTTCTTGCTCATATTGGGGGGTGCACTGAACGCCCCGCCAATCCCGCTCGGCCCGAAACGCCTCTAAAGATTCCGCTCGGCGTAAACCCGCATGGCGTCCGCGAGATAGTCGACGAGCCCCTCGCCACCGGCCTGGTCGTAGAACTTGCGGAAATCCGGGTGCTCCACATAGAGCTGGCCGAGCCCGGTATAGGACTCCCGGTTCGGGGTCCAGAACTGCGTGATCCAGGCGAAATGCCGGGCCACGTAGCCCTGCACCTCGGACGAATCGACGGGCTCCCCGCGCTGCATTGCGGCGAAGAGGCCCTTGTGCACCTCCTCCATTCCGGCGCTCGACCGGGCGAAGTCATCCTTCGTCCAGTTCTTCACCTTCCTGCGGCTCTCGTCGATCTTGGCTCGCATGTTGCCGCCATAGCGGTCGACGAGCCAATCCTCGTATCCCTTCTGCTTCGGCGAATCGAGGCCGTAGTACAGTTCTTCGTCTTTCATCTCAGTCTCTCCATTCAGGTCGGCGATAGTCTTGTCGATCGTCTCTACCAGACGCCGATACTTTCTCGCCTCGATTTCCAGTTTCCTGCGATGCGCACGCAGCGCCGCGACCTTGTCGAAGCCTGGGGCAGACATGATCCGGCGCACCTCTTCGAGCGGGAACTTCAGTTCCCGGAAGAACAGTATCTGCTGAAGGAGCAGGAGTTCGTCCCGCCCGTAATAGCGGTAGCCGTTCTCCCCGGTGGCCCCGGGCCGCAGCAGGCCGATCTCGTCGTAGTAATGCAGCGTCCGCACGGAGACGCCCGACAGGTCCGCCACCTGCTTGACCGTGTAGGTGGCGGTTCGCTCCCGTCCGATCTTCGGCCGCTCGGCCCTTCGATTGTCCATGGCAGCACCGTTCGCTTCGACGCCGACCTTGTCAGGTCTCACGTCGCGTCACGGTCAAGCGGAAATTTTCGGGCAGCGAGGCCGCGGCCTAGATCAGCTTCAGCTCGGCGAGCGCACGGCGCATGGCGGGCGCCATCTCGCCGGCGTCCTCCCCGGCGCCGAGATCGCGCGGCGCGTCCTCCGCTTCGAGATAGCGCCAGCCCTGGAACGGGCGTCGCGGCTGGGCCGCGGTGAGCACGAGCGCGGGATCGAGCACCAGCTCGCAGCGCGGCACGCCGTCCTCGTCCCGGACCGGCCGGATCGCCAGCAGCCGCTGCCGGACCTGAATGACGCCTCGGATCACCCAGTAGAGCGAGGCGCCGCCCGTGTCTCGCCGCGGGGTCTGCCGCGTCGTGTGCACATGCTCGCCGGCTTCGGCGAGGCGCTCCTCGATCCAGTGCCGGAGATCGTCCACCGAATCGGCGCCCACGCAGAGCTTGACCAGATGCACCGTCATGCCGGCGCCGGCCCCTCCGGCTCGCGCAGGCGCTTGCGCGCGAACGCGATGAACACCGCAACGAGCGCCGCCCCGAGGCCGAACCAGGTGAACGCGTACTGCAGATGGTTGTTGGGAAACTCGACGGTGGTCTCCCCGCCCTGGGGCAGACCGCCGGGCACGTCGGTCGCACGCATCTCCACGACGAAGGGAGCGGTGCGGTCGACGTCGAGCCCCCGCGCCGCCGCGATCGCCTTGGGGTCGCGGATCAGCCACACATTGTGCTCGATGTCCGGATCGGGCGAGAAGAAGGCCGGCCGCTCCGGCCGGCGCATCAGGCCGACGATCTCGACCTCGCCGGGAACCTGGCCCGCCGCCCGCGTGTCCGGCTCCTTGAACGCCTCCGGCACGAAGCCCCGGTTGACCACCACGACGGTGCCGTCGGGCAGCTCGGTCGGTGTCAGAACGAAGTACCCGACCCCGCCGTACCGCCCGTGCGGTTCGCCGAGAGCCACATAGTAGTGGGCTTCCAGATCATGCAGGAACCGGCCCGTGAAGTGCACCGGCCGATAATCGTAATCCGCGGGGTCGAGCGCGGCCCAGGTCGCGGGGTCGGGCAGCGGGACGGGGTCGGCGTCGACCATCCTCTCCACCCGCGCGACGAGATCCTGCTTCCAGGCGAGCCGCTCGATCTGCCACACGCCGAGGGCGACGAGTATGGCGAGGCCGATCAGCGTGGCGATGCCGGGAAGGATGAGGCTGCGCGCCCCGCGCCGGCGTTCCCGGCGGCGGGTCGGGGCGATTGACGTCTGGTCTGCGGTCATGGCGCCCGTTGTGGGGAGTGCCGCCCTGCAGCGCAAGCGGGCTCGACGCCGCGGCCCGGCTTTATGATTTTGCGGCGCTCGCCAGCCTGCCTTCGGCGGCGCGCCGCCGGTGCTGCTGCGCGACGAAGATGCCCTTCAGCGGCCGCAGCGATCCAACACTCAGAATGAGGGTGAGCGGGATCCACAGCGCCGCATGCACCCAAAGCGGCGGCCTCGCCGCGATCTCGAGCCACAGCGCCCCGCCGACGACGATCATCCCGACGATCAGGATAACGAACACGGCCGGCCCGTCGCCGGAATCCACAAAATCGTATTCGAGGCCACACTCGGAGCAGCCCGGCGCGACCGACAGGAAGCCCTGGAACAGCCTGCCCTTGCCGCAGTGCGGACACCGGCCCAGAATCCCGGCCGTAATCGGGGATGGGACCGTTCCGGACGCCTCACTCATGCCCGCACCTTGCTCCCCAACAGAGCGGGCGGCGGGTTTCCCCGCCGCCCGACTTGCCTCAGGCCGTGATCTCGCTCGCCCCGAACACGTAGATCGCGGCGAACAGGAACAGCCAAACCACGTCGACGAAGTGCCAATACCAGGCCGCCGCTTCGAGGCCGAAATGCTTCTGCGGCGTGAGTTGGCCGTAGAGCGCCCGGATCAGGCAGACGGCGAGGAACACGGTTCCGATGAACACGTGGAAGCCGTGGAAGCCGGTCGCCATGAAGAAGGTGGCGCCATAGATCGAGCCGCCGAACGTGAAGGTGGCGTGGCTGTACTCGATGATCTGCACAGTCGAGAATAGAACGCCGAGCGCGACAGTGAAGGCGAGACCCAACTTCAGGCCGCGGCGATCACCTTCGAGCAGCGCATGGTGCGCCCAGGTCACCGTCGTGCCGGAAAGCAGCAGCACCAGCGTGTTGAACAGCGGCAGGTGCCAGGGGTCGAAGGTCTCGACGCCCATCGGCGGCCATTGCCCGCCGGTGAACTCGCTGCGCAGGACCTGCTCCGGCGAGGACGGATAGAGGCTGGCGTCGAAATAGGCCCAGAACCACGCGACGAAGAACATCACCTCGGAGGTGATGAACAGGATCATGCCGTAACGCAGGTGCAGCGACACCACGCGGGTGTGGAAGCCCGCGAGCGACTCACGGATCGTGTCCCGCCACCAGTTGAACATCGTGAACAGCACGACGAGCAGGCCGAGGATGAAGACCCACGGCCCCGCCACGTTGATGCCGATGACGGAGAGATCGTCGCCGTTGTTCCAGCGCATCAGGCCGATGCCGCCAACCGCCATGATGAAGGCGCCGATGGCGCCGATCAACGGCCAGGGACTGGGGTCGACGAGATGATAGTCGTGATGTTTCGCGTGTACGTCGGCCATCCCGTTGCTCCCCGGCTCCCTTGCCGTATCGGCCCTTGCTGGGCCCCCGATTTCAGATTTCGCCCGCGCCGGACGGCGGCCCGACCGGTGCGGCTGCCGCCACCCTATCCTCCGGAACTTCCGCGGGGAAGAAGGTATATGACAGAGTGATCGTGCCTACACCGGCCGTGTTGTGGTCGTCCAGCATCGCCGGATCGACATAGAAGGTGACGCCCATCTCGCGGGTCTCGCCAGGCGCCAGAACCTGCTCGGTGAAGCAGAAGCAGGCGATCTTGGAGAAATAGGCTCCGGTCTGCGGCGGGGTTACGTTGAACGCCGCGGTGCCGGCCGTGGTCTGGTCCGAAAGATTGGTGACGTCGTAGTAGACAGTCTGCAGCCCGCCGAGATTGACGGTCACCGGGCGCGCGGCCTGGAACGCCCACGGCAGGCCGGCGCCGACATTGGCGTCGAATCGCACCTGAACCGTCGCATCCGACACCGTCGTCAGGGCCGATTCAGCGCGCTGGGTGGTCCCGCCGAACCCCGTCACCTGGCAGAACAGCGTATAGAGCGGCACCGCCGCATATGCGGCGCCGACCATCCCCACCACGAAGACGACACAGACCGCGAGGATCCGGGTGTTCTTGCGCGGGCGCTCTCGGTCGTTCTGCAGCCGAGCGCCTTCCGCACCATGCTCCGTCATTCCGTCCCGACCTCAGATGGGCCGATCGAACACGTTGGCCCCGAGCCGGACGATCGTGGTGAGCCAGAACAGCACCACGAGCCCGCCCAGCAGCAGCGCGATCGCGATGTTGCGGACCCGGCGGCTGCGCTCCTGCTCGGGCGTGAGCTGCACGCTTTCGAGCGGTTGGATATCCGTGCTCATGAACTCAGACTCCGAACAGCGGGCGCGCCAAGTGCTCGACGAGGAGCACGGCGAAGAGCCCGAAAAGATAGATGAGGGAGAACAGGAACAGGCGCAGCGCCGCCCGCTCCGCAGGCCGGTCGGAAATGCCTTTCCAGACATCGACGGCGAGCGCCACGAAAGCGAGGCCGAGGGCGATGGAGGCGAGCCCGTAGACCGGGCCGGCGAAGCCCATCAGCCACGGCGCCACGCCTGCGGGCAGCAGCAGGATCGTGTAGAGGACGATCTGCCGCCGCGTCGACTCCGCGCCACGTACGTTCGGCATCATCGGCACGCCGGCGCGGGCGTAGTCGCCGGACTTCACCAGGGCCAGCGCCCAGAAATGCGGCGGCGTCCACAGGAAGATGACGGCGAACAAGACGAAACTCTCGAGGCTCACCGTCCCGGTCGCGGCCGCCCAGCCGATCATCGGCGGCAGCGCGCCCGCAGCGCCGCCGATCACGATGTTCTGCGGCGTCGAGCGCTTCAGCCATATCGTGTAGATCACGGCGTAGAAGAAGATGGTGAAGGCGAGCAGCGCCGCCGACAGCCAGTTGACGAGCAGGCCCAGAACCAGGACCGAGAACGCCGACATCACCACGCCGAAGGCGAGCGCCTCGTTCCGGGTCACCCGGCCCGCGGGGATCGGCCGGTTCAGCGTGCGCGTCATCACCGCGTCGATGTCGGCATCGTACCACATGTTGAGCACGCCGGACGCACCGGCCCCGACGGCGATCGCGAGCACGGCCACCGCGCCGATGAAGGGATGAATCGTGCCCGGCGCCACGACGAGGCCGACCAGCGCCGTGAAAATCACAAGCGACATCAGCCGCGGCTTCATCAGCGCGAAATAGTCGCGCGCGGAGCCCGTGCCGATCCAGTCGGCGCTGAAATCCCGTGGGTTCTCGGAAATCGCCATCTTGTCCTGCCTGCGGAACGGCCCTGCCGCCCCGCTTCCTGCCCGGGACCATCGGGGTCCCGACCCCGGACCCTGGCAGCTATGCCGGGTCCTTCACAAACGCGTGCGGGGGGCCCTCGCCGGAGGGCCGCCCCGCGGTTCTCCTGGTCCCGGCCGCGACGCGGCCGGGACGAAGCGCACTCAACGGATGTGCGGCAGCCGCTCGAACTGGTGGAACGGGGGCGGCGAAGACAGCGTCCACTCCAGCGTCGTCGCCCCCACGCCCCACGGGTTGTTGCCGGCGACCCGCTTGCGGGCGAAGGCCTCGAACACCCCGAAGATGAAGATCAGAACGCCGACCGCCGAAATGTACGAACCAATCGAGGACACCAGGTTCCACCCGGCGAACGCGTCCGGATAGTCCACATAGCGCCGGGGCATGCCGGAAAGGCCCAGGAAATGCTGCGGGAAGAACAGGAGGTTCACGCCCACGAACATCAGCCAGAAGTGCAGCTTGCCCAGGAACTCGTTGTACATGTAGCCGGTCATCTTCGGGAACCAGTAGTACCAGGCCGCGAAGATGGCGAACACCGCACCGAGCGACAGCACGTAGTGGAAGTGCGCTACCACGTAGTAGGTGTCGTGGAGCACCCGGTCGAGGCCGGCATTGGCGAGCTGCACGCCGGTCACGCCGCCGACGGTGAACAGGAAGATGAAGCCGAGCGCCCACAGCATGGGGGTGCGGAACTCGAGCGATCCCCCCCACATCGTGGCGATCCACGAGAACACCTTCACGCCGGTCGGCACCGCAATGACCATGGTCGCCGCGGTGAAATAAGCCTGCGCGTCCACGCTCATGCCGACGGTGAACATGTGGTGCGCCCACACGACGAAGCCGACGACGCCGATGGCGACCATGGCGTAGGCCATGCCCATGTAGCCGAACACCGGCTTCTTCGAGAACGTCGACACCACATGGCTGATGATGCCGAAGCCCGGCAGGATCAGGATGTAGACCTCGGGGTGACCGAAGAACCAGAACAGGTGCTGGTACAGGATCGGGTCGCCGCCGCCCGCGGGGGCGAAGAACGTGGTCCCGAAATTGCGGTCCGTCAGCAGCATGGTGATGGCGCCGGCGAGAACCGGCAGGGCCAGCAGCAGCATGAAGGCGGTGACGAGCATGGACCAGGCGAAGAGCGGCATCTTGTGCAGCGTCATGCCCGGAGCGCGCATGTTGAAGATGGTGGTGATGAAGTTGATCGCGCCGAGGATCGACGAAGCGCCGGCGATGTGCATCGACAGGATCGTGAAGTCCATCGCCGGGCCGGGGGTGCCGGCGGTCGACAGCGGCGGGTAGATCGTCCAGCCGTTGCCCGGGCCGTAGCCGCCGGAATCACCGGGCATGAACAGCGCGATGACCAGCAGCAGGAACGCCGGGGGCAGCAGCCAGAACGAGATGTTGTTCATGCGCGGGAACGCCATGTCCGGCGCGCCGATCATCAGCGGCACGAACCAGTTGGCGAAGCCGCCGATCAGGGCCGGCATGATCACGAAGAAGATCATGATCAGGCCATGAGCGGTAGTGAACACGTTGTAGAGGTGCGCGTCGCCGAAGATCTGCAACCCCGGCTCTTGCAGCTCCATCCGCATGCCGATCGACAACGCGCCACCGATGAGGCCGGTGAAGATCGCGAAGATCAGGTACAGCGTGCCGATGTCTTTGTGGTTGGTCGAATACATGAACCGGCGCCAACCATGCGGATGGGCGTCGTGGGCTGCGTGAGCCGCGGTGGCCATGATGGCTCCTCTTCTTCCTCTCGCTTTGGGCGCCGCGCTGCGGTCCGGCCCTCAATCCCTAGTGATCGGCTCGACTAGGTCTGTTGCTCGGCGATCGGCGCCGCGGCCGTGGTAACCGGCGCAGCAGCCTCCGCCTGAATGGTTTCAGTGAGCGCACGATAGGCGGCGTCCAGGCCGTCGGGCGCGGCGGCGACCCAGGCGTCGTACTGCTCCTGCGTAACCACGCGCACCTCGATCGGCATGAATGCGTGTCCGGCCGTGGGCTGGTTGCCGTTCGTGGAGGGCTGGCCGCACAGCTCGGAGCACTGTCCGAAATAGATGCCGGGGATCTCGGCCTGGAACCACGTTTCGTTGAGGCGACCCGGCACTGCGTCGATCTTCACGCCGAAAGCGGGCAGCGCCCAGGCATGGAGCACGTCGGCTGCGGTGATCTGGAGACGTACGACCGCGTCGACGGGCACCACCAGCGGATAGTTCACGGCCAGCAGGCGCGGCTGGTTCACCGGGTCGGTCCGCTGCTCGTCGCGCAGCATCACCGACTGCAGCTGGACGTCCTGGCCGTCCATGTACTCATAGCCCCAGAACCACTGGTAGCCCGTCACCTTCACGGTGATGTCGGCCTCGGGAATGGTGAGCTGGTTGTAGAGCAACCGGAAGGAGGGAATGGCGATCACGAGCAGGATGAGGATCGGCGCGGCGGTCCAGATGACCTCGACGAGCGTGTTGTGCGACGTCGTCGTGGGCTCGGGATGGGCGCGCGCGTTGAAGCGCACGATGACGACAACGAGCAGCACGAGAACGAGCAGCGTCACGGCCGTGATCAGCCACAGGGTGAAGCTGTTGAAGCCCGTCACCTGAGCCATGATGTCGGTGGCCGCCGGCTGCAGCCCCAATTGCCAGTCTTCCGGCTGCCCTAGCGGCCGGTCGGCGCTCGCTGTGGCCGCCAGGGCCGGGCCCCCCGAGGCGGCAAGAAGTGCCGCGGCGGCAGCGAGCCGGCCAGTCAGGCGGGTCACGAGATTCTTCACGTCGTCGGCTCCCCTGCATCGACTTTGCGCCGCCAATGGGCGGAACGCGCCTAGTCTGAACACTCGCCTCTGCCCAAGGGCGGGCTCGCGGCCATCACGCGGCCACACTCCCGTCCGAGCACTCGGCCTCCGAGAAAGCGAGCCCCAAGGCGAAGCACCGCTCGCGCGGGAAGACGGCCCGGTTACGCACCGCGCCTCTCCACGCCGGCTCTCTAGACCGTGATCGAGACAAACCACAAGGCCCAATCTCCCGCAATGCCCTGTAGGCAAGGTTCGTGCGGCAAAATGAGCGAAACCGCGTCCGGGCGGGCGGGCGTGCAGCCGAGACACACTCCGGCGCTGGCGCGCGCTGCCGCCGCCGTGCACAGTTCCGGCTTCGCCCTCGCTCCGATTCGCGCCCGTACCCGTCAACAATCGCCGGAGTTGCCTGCCCATGCGGCGTCCCCTTCCCCTCCCCGCCCTCCTCCTCGCCGCCGCGGCGATCTTTGCGCCCGTCGCGACACCGGCGTCGGCCCAGTCGCTCGACGGCACCGAGCACGGAGACTGGGTGATCGAGTGCGAGACGCCCGTCGGGGCCGACGGCGAGCAGTGCGCCTTGGTGCAGCACGTGACCGCCGAAGACCGGGAGGACGTCGGGCTCTCCGTCATCGTGCTCAACACGGCGGACGGGGAGACCACCCTGCTCCGCGTGGTGGCGCCGATGGGCGTGTATCTGCCGTCCGGCCTTGGCCTGCGGATCGACGACGAGGACATCGGCGCCACGGGCTTCGTGCGCTGCGTCGCCGAGCGCATCCCCGAGAGCCGGGAGAACGAGGTGTTCGGCTGCATCGCCGAGGTGCCGATGCAGGAAGACCTGCTCGCCCGCTTCCGCGCCGGGAGCACCGCGCTGTTCATCGTGTTCCAGACGCCGGAGGAAGGGATCGGCATCCCAGTGTCGCTCAGCGGGTTCAGCGAGGGCTTCGACGCCCTGCCCTGAGGCGTGCGGCGGTGCAATCCGACTTGGGCGCACCTATGTTGGGAGGAGCCTCCCTACCCCGCCCGAGGTCCTCGGCGTCCTCGCGCGCAACTCAGCGGGCGACCATGACTGATAAGACCCCCGACCTTCTCGCCGCGAGCGGCGTCGACCCCGAGTGCGCCCGCGCGATCCTCGCCGCGGCCCTTGCCCAGGCCGACGACGGCGAACTCTATCTCGAATACTCACAGTCCGAGGGCCTCGTGTTCGACAACGGGCGCCTCAAGGCGGCCAATTACGATTCGAGCCAGGGGTTCGGCCTGCGGGCCGTTGCCGGCGAGGCGACCGGCTATGCCCATTCCGACGAGATTTCGGAAGCCTCCCTGAAGCGCGCGGCCGACGCTGCGGCGGCCGTCGCCCGAGGCTACTCCGGCACGCTCGCCGCCGCGCCGTCGGGAACCAACCGCCGGCTCTACGGCGACGACAACCCGCTCGGCAGCCCGGGCTTCGACGCCAAGGTCCGCCTGCTGCAGGACGTGGACGCTTATGCCCGGGCGAAAGACACGCGCGTGCGCCAAGTGTCGGCTTCGCTCGCCGGCTCGTGGAAGGTGGTCGACATCCTGCGTCCCGACGGAAGGCGCGTGCGCGACGTCCGCCCACTGGTCCGCTTCAACGTCTCGGTCGTGGTGGGGGACGGCGACAGGCAGGAAACCGGCACCTACGGCATGGGCGGCCGGCACGGCTACGCCTTCGCTTTCGCGACCGACTCCTGGGAGCACGCGGTCGACGAGGCCGTGCGGCAGGCGCTGGTGAATCTCGACGCAATCCCCGCCCCCGCCGGCACGTTCGACGTGGTGCTGGGGCCGGGCTGGCCGGGCATCCTGCTCCACGAGGCCGTCGGCCACGGGCTCGAGGGCGACTTCAACCGCAAGAAGACCTCGGCCTTCGCCGGCCTGATGGGCGAGATGGTCGCCGCCCCCGGCGTGACCGTGGTGGACGACGGCACGCTGGCCGAGGCGCGCGGCTCGATCACGGTGGACGACGAGGGCACCCCTTCTTCCCGCACCGTGCTGATCGAGGACGGCCGGCTCGTCGGGTACATGCAGGACCGCCAGAACGCGCGCCTGATGGGCGTCGCGTCCACCGGCAACGGCCGCCGCCAGTCCTATGCCCACGCGCCGATGCCGCGCATGACCAACACGATCATGCTCGGCGGCGCGCACGATCCGGGCGAAATCCTCGCCTCGGTGAAGGACGGCATCTACGCCGTGGCCTTCGGCGGCGGGCAGGTCGACATCACCAGCGGCAAGTTCGTGTTTTCCTGCACCGAGGCCTACCGGGTGCAGAACGGCCGCGTCGGCGCACCAGTGAAGGGGGCGATGCTGATCGGCAACGGCCCTGACGCGCTCACCCGCGTGCGCATGGTCGGCAACGACATGGAGCTCGACCGCGGCGTCGGCACCTGCGGCAAGGGCGGACAGTCAGTGCCGGTGTGCGTGGGCCAGCCCACGATGCGCATCGACGCGATCACAGTCGGGGGCACGGCGGTTTAGGAGGCGCTGTCGCGACCGGGTGCGTCGAGCCGTCGCGGCGAGGTTTGGCCGCGCGCGACGGAGCCGGTGCGCCCGGCGCGGCTCGGCAGTTCCTGTACGCTTCCCGGCCGGCAGCGAGGTGCTCGCCGTTCTCCCCGGTGCCCCAGCAGGAGTGCTCGGCAACCTGGAAACGGCGCCGGTAGGCGCGCAATCCGCGCGGATGCCGTCCCTATCCGTCCGACGATCACGCCCGGCGGCAATTTCTTAGAACGGGATTTCGTCGTCGAATTCGGGCCGCGAGGGGGGGCGCGCGCCGCCCGAGCCGGACCCGCCTTCGCCCCGCTCCATCGGCCCGCGGCGGCCGAAGCTCTCGCCGCCGCCGAAATCGCCGCCCTCCGCCCGCTCGCCGCGGCCGTCGAGCATCGTGAGGACCGCGTTGAAGCCCTGGAGCACGACCTCGGTCGAATAGCGCTTCTGGCCGGACTGGTCCTCCCATTCGCGCGTCTGCAATTGGCCCTCGAGGTAGATCTTGGAGCCCTTCTTGAGGTACTGCTCGGCGATCTTGCACAAGCCCTCGCTGAAAATCACGACGCGGTGCCACTCGGTCCTTTCGCGCCGCTCGCCCGAGTTCTTGTCGCGCCAGCTCTCCGAGGTCGCCACCCTGAGATTGGCGATCGGCCGGCCGTCCTGCGTCCTCCGGATTTCCGGATCGGCGCCGAGATTGCCGACGAGAATGACCTTGTTGACGCTGCCTGCCATCGGCCCGATCTCCACCTCCCGGGCCGGCGGAACCGGACCCGGGCCTCACCCTAGGCGCTTCCGCACCACCTTCACACCCCGGGTCCCGCTTTCCACAGGAAGTACGCAGGGGCTGGCGCGACGCCATCGTTCCTGATACGTTCCTAGCATCGAGTCTGGCAGCGTGCAACGCCAAACCCTATCTCAGCCCGTCATCCCGTTTCCGGGCCAGCCCGGCCGCCCGCGGCCTCGCGCCCGCTCGTTCCAGGCGTGCCCATGATCGATTCGACTTCACCCGGCTCCCGGGCCGCCGGCGACCGGCGCAAGCTCATCACGATCCGGGGTGCGCGCGAGCACAACCTCAAGAACGTCGACCTCGACCTGCCGCGCGATTCCCTGATCGTGATGACAGGGCTGTCCGGGTCGGGAAAGTCGTCGCTCGCCTTCGACACGATCTACGCCGAGGGACAGCGGCGCTACGTCGAGAGCCTTTCGGCCTATGCCCGGCAGTTCCTGGAGATGATGCAGAAGCCGGACTGCGACCAGATCGACGGCCTCTCGCCCGCCATTTCCATCGAGCAGAAGACGACCTCGAAGAATCCGCGCTCCACCGTGGGTACCGTCACCGAGATCTACGACTATCTGCGCCTGCTCTATGCCCGCATCGGCGTGCCTTATTCTCCCGCCACCGGGCTGCCGATCGAGAGTCAGACCGTCAGCCAGATGGTGGACAGGGTGCTCGCGCTGCCCGAGGGCACGCGGCTCTACCTGCTCGCGCCGATGATCCGCGGCCGCAAGGGCGAGTACCGCAAGGAACTGGCGGAACTACAGAAGAAGGGCTTCCAGCGCGTCAAGATCGACGGCGCCTTCTACGAGATCGCCGAGGCGCCGCAGCTCGACAAGAAGCTGAAGCACGACATCGACGTGGTGGTGGACCGCATCGTGGTGCGTGCCGACATCGGCTCGCGTCTGGCGGACTCGTTCGAGACCGCGCTGCGCCTCGCCGACGGCATCGCGGTGGTGGAGTTCGCGCCCGCACCCGGCGCCGAGCCGGCGCCGGCGGAGAAGCCGAAGGCCAGGGGCCGGCGCAAGGCGGAGCCGGACCCCGCACCGGCGGCGGACGCACCGCAGCGCATCGTGTTCTCGGAGAAGTTCGCCTGCCCCGTCTCGGGCTTCACGATCCCCGAGATCGAGCCGCGGCTGTTCTCCTTCAACAACCCCTACGGCGCATGTCCGGTATGCGACGGGCTCGGCACCAAGCTCGTGTTCGAGGCCGAGCTCGTGGTTCCCGACGGCTCGCTCTCCATGCGCGAGGGCGCGGTCGTGCCCTGGGCGCGCACCGGCGCCACCTCGCCCTATTACGCGCAGACGCTGGAGGCTCTGGCGCGCCATTTCAGCGTGTCGATGGACATGCCCTGGGACAGGCTGCCCGAGGCGGCGCGCCACGTCATCCTCCACGGCACCGGCAGCGAGCCCATCACCTTCACCTACGAGGACGGCCTGCGCACCTACCAGACCCGCAAGCCCTTCGAGGGCGTGATCGGCAATATCGAGCGGCGCTGGCGCGAGACGGAATCGGCCTGGGTGCGCGAGGAGCTGTCGCGCTACCAGTCCGACAGGCCCTGCGACGCGTGCCACGGCGCGCGCCTCAAGCCCGAGGCGCTGGCGGTGAAGATCGCCGGGCTGCACATCGCCGAGGTGTCCGACATGTCGGTGCGCGCCGCGAACGCCTGGTTCGAGGCGCTGCCGGAGCGGCTCACGGCCAAGCAGAACGAGATCGCGCCGCGCATCCTCAAGGAAATCCGCGAGCGGCTGCGCTTCCTGAACGAGGTCGGCCTCGACTACCTGACGCTCGCCCGCGCCTCCGGAACGCTTTCGGGGGGCGAGAGCCAGCGCATCCGCCTCGCCTCGCAGATCGGCTCCGGCCTCACCGGCGTGCTCTACGTGCTCGACGAGCCCTCGATAGGCCTGCACCAGCGCGACAATGCGCGCCTGCTCGACACGCTGCGGCGCCTGCGCGATCTCGGCAACACCGTGATCGTCGTCGAGCACGACGAGGACGCGATCCTCGCCGCAGACCATGTCGTCGACGTCGGCCCGGGAGCGGGCATTCACGGCGGCCGCATCGTGGCGGAGGGCACGCCGGCCGACATCATGGCCGACCCGAACTCCCTGACGGGGCAGTATCTCTCCGGCGCGCTCGGCGTCGAGGCGCCCGGCGCGCCGCGGCCGATCTCGAAAACCAAACGGCTGCGCGTCGTCGGCGCGACCGGCAACAATCTCAAGACCGTTACCGCCGACATCCCGCTCGGCACCTTCACCGCCATCACCGGCGTGTCGGGCGGCGGCAAGTCGACCCTGCTGATCGATACGCTGTTCAGGGCGGCGGCGCGCCACCTCAACGGCGCGCGCCTGCACCCGGCGCCGCACGAGCGCATCGAAGGGCTCGAGCTGCTCGACAAGGTGATCGACATCGACCAGTCCCCGATCGGGCGCACGCCGCGCTCGAACCCGGCCACCTATACCGGCGCCTTCACCCATATGCGCGAATGGTTCGCCGGTCTGCCGGAGGCGAAGGCGCGCGGCTATCTGCCCGGGCGCTTCTCGTTCAACGTCAAGGGCGGACGCTGCGAGGCCTGCCAGGGCGACGGCGTCATCAAGATCGAGATGCACTTCCTGCCCGACGTCTACGTTACCTGCGACGTCTGCCACGGCCATCGCTACAACCGCGAAACGCTGGAGGTGCAGTTCCGCGGCAAGTCGATCGCCGACGTGCTGGATATGACGGTGGACGAGGGCGTTCAGTTCTTCGCCGCCGTTCCCGTGATCCGCGAGAAGCTGGAAACGCTGGCCCGGGTGGGCCTCGGCTACGTCAAGATCGGCCAGCAGGCGACCACGCTGTCCGGGGGCGAGGCGCAGCGGGTGAAGCTCGCGCGCGAGATGTCGCGCCGAGCCACCGGCAAGACGCTCTACATCCTCGACGAGCCGACGACGGGGCTGCACTTCCACGACGTCGCCAAGCTGCTCGACGTGCTGCACGAACTCGTGGACCAGGGCAACACGGTGGTGGTGATCGAGCACAATCTCGAGGTCATCAAGACCGCCGACTGGATCGTCGATCTCGGTCCCGAGGGCGGCGACCGCGGCGGCGAGATCGTCGCGGCGGGTCGCCCGGCCGACATCGCGGCGTGCGAGCGGTCCTATACGGGCCGGTTCCTCAAGGAACTGCTGGGAAGGCGGCCCGGCCGGCGGCTCAACGCCGCGGAATGAGAGGGCCATGTTGCGACGCACCCGGTCGTGCTGCATTGCACAAGATGCAGATCTGGCATGCGGCGCAGCCCTTGCCGCGCAGGGCGGTCGGCGATTAGCTTCCTGCCATCGAGAACGGCGTCGACGGCGCCCTCGAACGCGAGAGTTTCGTTAACGCTTTTTCAACCAAGTCGGGCGCAGCTTACGTAAACAGTCCCGTTCGCGGCACCTGGGAAACCTTTTCCGCCGAAGCGGTGTTTGAATCGGCGAACGCAACTAGGGCCGCCGGACAGCAGTCCGTAAGCCGCTCGCGACGCAGTGCCTGACCCGAGTTTTCGCGGCGATCGCCGCACATCGAATTGCCGGGCGGCTTCCTCCCCCGTTCCGGCGATCGCCACGGCAGACCTCCTCCCCTGCCGTCGGCATACGTGACGCCCGCCGGATCCCTCCCCCGGCGGGCGATCGCGTTTTCGGCCCCGCGAGCCCGTTTCGCGTTACGCTAAATCGCACTAGTTTCGCGTCCATGAACGCGACCCAACCCGTCCACGTCGTCGGCGGTGGCCTCGCCGGCTCGGAGGCGGCCTGGCAGCTCGCCGAGGCCGGCGTCCCCGTCGTCCTCCACGAGATGCGCCCGGTGCGCGGCACCGACGCGCACAAGACCGACGGTCTCGCCGAGCTCGTCTGCTCGAACTCCTTCCGCTCCGACGACGCCGAGACCAACGCCGTCGGCCTGCTCCATGCCGAGCTCCGCCGCGCCGGCTCGCTGATCATGCGCTGCGGCGACGCCCACCAGGTGCCCGCGGGCGGCGCGCTCGCGGTCGACCGCGACGGCTTCTCCGCCGCGGTCACGGGGGCGCTCGAGGCGCACCCGCTCGTGCGCATCGAGCGCGGCGAGGTCGCCGGCCTGCCGCCGGAGGACTGGTCGAGCGTCATCGTCGCAACGGGGCCGCTGACCTCGCCCGCGCTGTCGGGAGCGATCCGCGACCTCACCGGTGAGGAGTCGCTCGCCTTCTACGACGCCATCGCGCCGATCGTGCATTTCGACTCGATCGACTTCGACACGGCGTGGTTCCAATCGCGCTACGACAAGCCCGGACCGGGCGGCACCGGGGCCGACTACATCAACTGTCCGATGAACGAGGCGGAGTACGGCCGCTTCGTCGACGCGCTGCTCGAAGGGCCGAAATCCGAGTTCAAGGAGTGGGAGAAGGTCCCCTATTTCGACGGCTGCCTGCCGATCGAGGTGATGGCCGAGCGCGGCCGCGAGACGCTGCGCCACGGGCCGATGAAGCCCGTCGGGCTCACCAACCCGCACAAGCCCGACGAGAAACCCCATGCCGTTGTCCAGCTGCGGCAGGACAACGCGCTTGGCACGCTCTACAACATGGTCGGTTTCCAGACCAAGCTGCGCTATTTTGCGCAGACCGGCATTTTCCGCCTCATCCCGGGGCTCCAGAACGCCGAGTTCGCCCGGCTCGGCGGCCTGCACCGCAACACCTTCCTCAACTCGCCGAAGCTGCTCGATCGCACCCTGCGCCTCAAGGCGATGCCGCGGCTGCGCTTCGCCGGCCAGGTCACGGGTTGCGAGGGCTACGTGGAGTCGACTTCCGTCGGGCTGATGGCGGCGCGCTTCGCCGCGGCCGAGCGGCTCGGCCGGCCGATCGCGCCGCCCCCGCAGACCACCGCGTTCGGCGCCCTCCTCGCCCACATCACCGGCGGCCACATCTCGGCCGACGAGCCGGGGCGGCGGTCGTTCCAGCCGATGAACGTGAATTTCGGCCTATTCCCGCCGATCGAGGTGCCGCGCGGTGAGGGCAAGCGGCTGCGCGGCCCCGAGAAGGCGCTGGCGAAGAAACGCGCCCTGACGGGGCGGGCATTACGCGACTTCGACGCCTGGCTCGCGGGCGGCACGCTGCCGGTCGCGGCGGAGTAGCGCCGCCGCGCTGCTCGACATTCGCGGGCAAGGGCTTATGTTCCGGCACGTCGCGTCGGGGCGGGACCTGAAGGCACGCGGCCGACGCCCGGATCACGGGCGCGCCCCTCGCCGCCGCCCCTCCGCATCACGACCCCAGAACGGAGAGCACGATGGCCTTCACCCTCCCCGACCTACCCTACGCCTATGACGCGCTGCAGCCCTACATGTCGCGGGAGACGCTGGAGTTTCACCACGACAAGCACCACAACGCCTATGTGACGACGGGCAACAAGCTGCTCGAGGGCACGGGGCTCGAGAACGCCAGCGTCGAAGAGGTGGTGAAGGCGAGCTACGGCAAGAACCAGCCGCTCTTCAACAATGCCGGCCAGCATTACAACCACGTCCATTTCTGGAAGTGGATGAAGCCGAACGGCGGCGGCAAGACCCTTCCCGGCACGCTGCAGCGCGCGGTCGATGCCGACCTCGGCGGCTACGACAAGTTCCGGAACGACTTCGTCGCCGCCGGCGTCGGGCAGTTCGGCTCGGGCTGGGCCTGGGTCGCGGTGCGCAACGGCAAGCTCGAAATCATGAAGACGCCGAACGGCGAGAACCCGCTGGTCCATAGGGCGACGCCGATTCTCGGCGTGGATGTGTGGGAGCACTCCTACTACATCGACTACCGCAACGCCCGGCAGAAATACCTTGAGGCCTTCGTGGACAGCCTGATCAACTGGGACCACGTCGCCGAGCTCTACGAGGGCGCGCGCTGACCTCCTGCGGTGCGGCCGAGGACACCCGGCCGCGCCGCCCCTCCTATCCCCGCCTCAGCGGGCCGGCGCGCAGGTCGGCGATGGCGGCTTCGAACATCGCGATCAGCTTGTCGCGGGCCTCGGTCACCGCGTCGTCTATGGTCCCGAACTGATTGTCGAGGCGGAAGTCCAAACGGAAATCGAATCCGGCGTCGAGCGACTCGACTTCGACCTCGACGCAGGCCCGCTGGCGTCCGTCGGGCTCGCTGTCGAACCTGAGATCCCGCATCGTCACCGAGGCGATGGTGGCGCGTTTTCGGCGCAGCCGCGCCCTCCCCTCCCGACCCTGCGGCCTCAGCGCCTCGAAACCATAGGTGCCGAACGGATCCGTGCGGTGGGCCGGACGGCCATAGCCGTAGGCGCCGCGGTAGTCCCCAGACTCGCCCTGAACCCAGCCCCCGACCGCGTCCGGATCATCGCTTCCCCGACCCATCGATCACCCCATTCCCTGTGAAATGGCACGAAGGAAATCCTGGGTTGCAGCTGCCGTTCCGGCGGATCGGCCGAAATGGTTTACGCTTCGCGAACGCGATTCAGAGGTCTTTCAGCCGGCCGACCTCGGCGGTGATCTGCGAAAAGGTCATGGCCCTGCCCGGCTCCCATACCGAATTGACCACCCGCAGATAGCGGATGGGAAACAGCGTCGCCTCGACATTGGCGGCGGACAGCCCGGGGCTGCGCCCCGCGTCGGTGATCATCTCGCCCTCCGCCCGCCGCAGCGCCTCGTCGACCGCGGACGCGCTCAGCGCACCGCTCTCCCGCAAGGCGACGAGCAGCGCTCCGATCCCGGCGAGGACGCCCGTGAGCTGGAGATTGGCGGTGTTCATGGGCACGCTCCCGATGGGGCTGGAACATGGGCACGGCTGCGAAACGCCCCATCTCGCGTCAGGTTCGCGGCACCGCGTCACGGGCGGAACCGTTGATCGGTCCCGAGACTTCACCAGCTACTCACGTCGACGGAGACCGGCTAGCATGCCCGGAATACGAGCGCCCGCCAAATGACGAGCGAATCGATCCTCCTCGACCTGCCGTCCCCGCCCGCCGATCCCCCGCCAGCTCCCGCCATCGCCCGGCCGCGGGCGGACTGGGTCGAGGTGGCAAGCGGTATGCCCTATTTCGTCGACAGCGCCGGGCGTGACTGGACGCCGATCGGCCAGAACGATTCCATCATCTGGCCCGACCTCGCCCCGCTCTACCGCCGCAAGAACCCTGCCCATGCCGAGGGGCATCTGCGCTGGCTGAAGGACCACGGCGTCAACACGCTGCGCCTGATGCTCGAATACGCGCAGGTGAAGCACCGGCGCTACCGCCATATCGAGCGCCCGTTCGGCCGCTATCCCGCCGCCATGGTGCAGTTCTGGGACGATCTGTTCGCACTGTGCGAGCGGCTCGGACTCAAGATCCTGCTGACCCCGATCGATACGTTCTGGACCTGGCTGCACTGGAAGCACCATCCCTACAACAGGGCGAACGGCGGTCCGTTGCGGCACCCCTCTGAGTGGCTGACCTGCCGCGACACGCGGGCGGCCATCAAGGACCGGTTCAGTTTCGCGGTGACGCGCTGGGGCGGCAGCGGGGCGCTATTCGCCTGGGACCTGTGGAACGAGATCCATCCGGCGCAGGGCGGCGATTCGGCGGACGGCTTCGGCGAGTTCATCCATGACTTGAGCCGGCACGTGACCGCGCTCGAGACGCGGCTCTTCGGCCGCACCCACCCCAAGACCGTGTCGCTGTTCGGCCCCGAGCTGATCTGGCGGCCGGAAATGGGGCTCGCCGAGCCGATCTTCCGGCATCCCGACCTCGATTTCGCGTCGATCCACATCTACGAAACCGGCACGATCGACGACCCTCCGGACACCGTGGCCCCGGCAATAGGCACCGGGAACATCGTCCGTGCCGCCCTGGCCGAGATCACGGACCGGCGCCCGTTCTTCGACAGCGAGCACGGCCCGATCCACGCCTACAAGGACAAACACATCACCCTGCCGGAGCCGTTCGACGACGAGTATTTCCGGCACATGCAATGGGCGCACCTGGCGAGCGGGGGCGCGGGGGGCGGCATGCGCTGGCCGAACCGCAAGCCCCACGTGCTGACCCACGGCATGCGGCGGGCGCAAGGAGCGATGGCCCGCTTCCTGCCGCTGATCGACTGGCAGCGCTTCGCCCGCGTGAACCGCAGTGCCGAAATCGCCGTCGACACGCCCGACCTCGCCCGGTTCGCCTGTGCCGACGATGCCCAGGCCGTTGTCTGGCTGCTGCGCACGGACACGATCGGCGCTGAGGGGATGCTGCGCCCCGACGCGAGGCCCGTGGCGCCGATGATCGGCATCCCCGGCCTCCGTCCCGGGCGCTACCGGATCACCGCCTGGGACACCGCAACGGGTGCCGAGACGGGCTCGTTCCGCGCCGAGAACGGGGGCGATCTGCTGGCGTTCCCCGTCCCGGCCTTCGCGCGCGATCTCGCCCTCGCCGTGCGGCGCGAGCGATAGCGCACTCCGCCCACCCGTCCGGGAACATTGCTCTCCGCGTCGGAGTTCAATGCCGGGGACCTCAATACCGCTTCCGATGCGACCGGAGGGACGCGACGTCCGCGCGTCCCGGAACAGGCGAGGTGTCAGTAATGGGTCAGGCGGACCTCGGCTTCCCCGGCGCGGGCATCAGGGCCGACACTCCCGAGAGCAGCCATCTCCACCGATCCAAGCGCAAGATTCTCGTCTGCTTCTCCCATCTGCGCTGGAACTTCGTCTATCAGCGGCCGCAGCACCTGTTGTCCCGCGCGGCGGCGGGCCAGGACGTCTACGTCTTCGAGGAGCCGGTCTGGGGCGGCGACGCCGACCCCTTTCTCGAGGTGCGGGCGGAGCCGTGCGGGGTGACGGTGCTGACGCCCCGGGTGCGCGACTGGACCTCGATCGAGGACGCGGTCGCGGCGCAGCGCCGGATGCTCGACGATCTGCTCGCCCCGCTCGCCGGCGCCGAGCTGACCTTCTGGTACTACACGCCGATGGCGCTCGCCTTCAGCGGCCACGTGGTGGCGGACATCACGGTCTACGACTGCATGGACGAGCTGTCGGCGTTCCGCTTCGCTCCCCCCGAGCTCATTACCCGCGAAGCGGCGCTGCTCGCCCGCGCCGACCTCGTGTTCACCGGCGGGCGCAGCCTCTATGAGGCGAAGAAGGACCGCCACAGAAGCGTCCACTGCTTCCCGAGCAGCATCGACAAGGCGCATTTCGGCGCCGCGCGGGAGCCGGACCGGGTGGACCCGCCGGACCAGGCCGCCATTCCGCACCCGCGCCTCGGCTTTTTCGGCGTGCTCGACGAGCGGCTCGACCGCGACCTCCTCGCCGAGCTCGCCGATCTGCGGCCGGACTGGCATCTGGTGCTGATCGGGCCGACGGCGAAAATCGATCCGTCCGAGCTGCCGCAGCGGCCGAACATCCACTGGCTCGGGCCGAAGGCCTATTCCGAGCTCCCCGCATATCTCGCCGGCTGGGACGCCGGGTTCATGCCTTTCGCCCGGAACGACTCCACCCGCTTCATCAGCCCCACCAAGACGCCGGAGTTCCTGGCTGCGGGCCTGCCGGTGATATCGACCCCGATCCGCGACGTGATCGCTGATTACGGCGAGCGGGGCCTCGTGGCGATCGCCGATGACGCGGCAACCATCGCCGCGGCGGCCGAGCGGCTGCTCGCCGGCCCCGAGCCCGGCTGGCTGGCGCGGGTCGACGCCGCCCTCGCCGATGCCTCATGGGACCGGACCTGGGCCGAGATGAGCGCCTTGATGGAAGCGGCGCGACGGCGGCGAGCCCAGCCGCGCGCGAGCGCGCCGCTCCGGCTGGCCCCGATCCGCGCCCCCGAATTCGACTGGCTGGTGGTCGGAGCGGGCTTCGCCGGTAGCGTCGTCGCGGAGCGGCTCGCCCGCGGGCGCGGCGAGACCGTGCTGCTGATTGACCGGCGCGACCATATCGGCGGCAACGCCTACGACCGGCTCGACGAGGCCGGCGTCCTCATTCACCAGTACGGGCCGCACATCTTCCACACCAACTCGGATGCGGTATTCGAATACCTTTCCCGCTTCACGGACTGGCGGGCCTACGAGCACCGCGTGCGCGCCCATGTCGGCGGCCGGCTGCTGCCGATCCCGATCAACCGCGATACGCTGAACCAGCTCTATGGCGCGAATCTCACCACCGAGGCCGAGGCCGAGGCCTTCCTCGCCGCCCGCGCCGAGCCGATCGAGACCATCCGCACCGCCGAGGACGTCGTGCTCGCCCGGGTCGGCCGCGACCTATACGAGACCTTTTTCCGCGGCTATACGCGCAAGCAGTGGGGCGTGGACCCTTCTGCGCTGGACAAGGCGGTGACCGCGCGCGTGCCGACACGCACCAGCACCGACGACCGCTATTTCGAAGACCGGCACCAGGCGATGCCCCGCGAGGGCTACACGCGCATGTTCGAGCGCATGCTCGACCATCCCGACATCACGGTGCTCACCGGGCGCGACTTCCGCGACATCCGTGATCGCGTGCGCTATCGGCGGCTCGTCTATACCGGACCGATCGACGAGTTCTTCGACCACCGCTTCGGCAAACTGCCCTACCGCTCGCTGCGCTTCGAGCACGTGACGCTGCCTGAGCGGCAGCACCAGCCGGTCGCCGTCGTGAACTATCCGGGCACCGAGCCCTACACGCGGATCACCGAGTACAAGCACCTCACGGGCCAGATCCACCCCGGAACCAGCCTCACCTACGAATATCCGGCCGCCGAGGGCGAGCCCTATTATCCGGTGCCGAACCCGGCGAACCAGGAGCGATACAAGGCCTATGAGCGCCTCGCGCTGGATACGCCGGACGTATTCTTCTGCGGCCGCCTCGCGACCTATCGCTACTACAACATGGACCAGGTGGTGGGGCAGGCGCTGGCGCTCTATCGCCGCATCGAGGACCACTGTCCCAAAGCGCGGGACGCCGCGGCCTCCCCGGTCGGGCCCCGCGCCGCGAGCGCCGATCTGCCGCAGCCGGCCGCGATCGTGCCGGGAGAATGATGGGCTGAAGCCGTGCATCGGGCGCGGGCGGCGCTGCCCTACCCCTCGCCCGCCGCACGACGCGAAGGACCGCGCCGGAACATAGGATTGCCCCATGCGTTCAGAGTACGTTGCCGGCCCCGATCGACCATGTCTTGCGGTAGCGGGCTTTGAGCCACGGAGGACGATGTGAGCGCCCACACGTTGCGTCTCGGCATCGTCGGCGTCGGCAATTGCGCCTCGTCGCTGATCCAGGGTCTCACCTATTACCGCCATGCGCGCGGCAACGAGCCCGTGCCCGGGCTGATGAACCCCATTCTGGGCGGCTATCACGTGTCCGACATCGCGATCGCGTCGGCTTTCGACGTTGACGCCAGGAAGGTCGGCCGCGACGTGGCGGAGGCGATCTTCGCCCCGTCCAACAACACACACCGTTTCGCCGACGTGTCCCCGACCGGCGTGACGGTGGACCGCGGCAACACGCTCGACGGTCTCGGCAAATATGTCCGGGACGAGATCGAGGAGTCGGACGCGCCGGTCGGGGACGTGAGCGGCATCCTCCAGCGCACGCGCACCGACGTGCTGGTGTCCTATTTGCCGGTCGGCTCCCAGCAGGCGGCGGAGTGGTATGCCGAGCGCGCGCTCGAGGCCGGCTGCGGCTTTGTGAACTGCATGCCGGTGTTCTTGGCTTCGAACCCGGCGTGGCGGAAGCGCTTCGAGGAGCGCGGGCTGCCCATCGTCGGCGACGACATCAAGAGCCAGGTCGGCGCCACCATCGTGCACCGCGTGCTCGCGAACCTGTTCAAGGAGCGCGGCGTGCGGCTGGACCGTACCTATCAGCTCAATTTCGGCGGCAACAACGACTTCCGCAACATGCTCGAGCGTGAGCGGCTGGAATCGAAGAAGATCTCCAAGACGCAGTCGGTGACGAGCCAACTCGACGTGCCGATTGCGCCAGAGAACATCCATGTCGGCCCGAGCGACCACGTTCCGTGGCTCACCGACCGCAAATGGGCCTATATCCGCCTCGAGGGCACGACTTTCGGCGGCCTGCCGCTCAATGCCGAGGTGAAGCTCGAAGTCTGGGACTCCCCGAACTCCGCCGGCATCGTCATCGACGCGGTGCGCTGCGCCAAGCTCGCGATGGACCGCGGCATCGGCGGGGCGCTCATCGGGCCGTCGAGCTACTTCATGAAATCGCCCCCCGTCCAGTTCACCGATGCGGAAGCCCGCGCCCGCACCCTCGCCTTCATCTCCGGCGAGGACGAGGCCGGCACGCAAGGGCCGCTGATGTGACGATGGTGCATCTCGTCCGCCACGCCGTTCACGACCGGGTCGGCTCGACGCTGGTCGGCCGCATGGCCGAGGTGCGGCTCGGCGCGGAAGGCAGGGCGCAGGCGGAGCGCCTCGCCACGCGTCTCGCCAATGAGGGCGTCGTCGTCGTGCAGTCCTCCCCGCGCGAGCGGGCGCTCGAGACGGCGGCGCCGATTGCGGCGCAGCTCGGCTCGGAGGTCGAGATCGCGGAGGGGCTCGACGAGATCGATTTCGGGGCGTGGACCGGACGGCGCTTCGCCGAGCTCGACGGCGATCCGGCCTGGGCGGCCTGGAACGCGGAGCGCGCGACGGCGCCGACGCCGGGCGGAGAGACCATGGCCGAGGCGCAGGCGCGCATCACCGGCCACATCGCGGCCCTGAGGGCGCGCCTCGGCGCGCGCGCCGCGGTGCTCGTCAGCCACGCCGACATGATCAAGGCCGCGGTGGCGCACATCCTCGGCCTGCCGCTCGGCGCCATCCACCGCTTCGAGATCGCCCCCGCCTCGATCACGACGCTACGCCTCGACGAGGGCGGCGGCACCCTCGTGCGGCTCAACGAGGCCGTGTGATGTCGGGTCGGCACGCTCTCGGCCGCCGCGTCGGGCCTCGGGCGGGATGCCAAGGCCCGAAAGCGTGGATGGCCGCGACAAGCCCGGCCACAACGCTGAATGTAGGGGTAAGGCAGTACCCCACGCACCCTCCCTCCCCCAACGTGGGGAGGGTCGGCCGAAGGCCGGGGTGGGGGGGAGCCACACGGCAGGGAGCTTCCTGGTCGGTTCCGACGAGCGCTGCCTCATGGAAGCGCCCACCCAACCGACCGTCCCGCTCCGCGGGACGGCCACCCTCCCCTCGCGGGGAGGGAGGGCGCGTGTGGCGCCGCATTGCTCCCACTCTCGCCGTCATGGCCGGGCTCGTCCCGGCTATCCACCTCTTTTCCCGAAGCAAGGGGTAGCCCGCGCATGAAGATGGTGGTGTTCGGCCTGACGATCAGCTCGTCCTGGGGCAATGGGCATGCCACGCTGTGGCGTGGCCTTGCCCGGGCGCTGATCCGGCGCGGCTGGGACTTCACCTTCTTCGAGCGCGACGTCGAGTACTATGCGGGCAACCGCGACTTGTGGGAAATCCCCGGCGGCCGGCTCGTGCTCTATTCCGACTGGGACGATATCCGCAGCCGCGCCGAGAGGGAGGCGCGCGATGCCGACGCGGCGGTGGTCACGTCCTACTGCCCTGACGCGCTCGCGGCGACGGACCTCCTCGCCGGGGCCGCAGGCGGGGTCAAGGCGTTCTACGACCTCGACACCCCCGTGTCGCTGGCCCGCCTCGGCCGCGGCGAGAGTCCCGGCTATATCGGCCCGCGCGGCCTCGCCGATTTCGACGTGGTGCTGAGCTACACCGGCGGGCAGGCGCTCGACGCGCTGCGGACGCGGCTCGGTGCCCGCCACACCGCGCCGCTTTACGGCCATGTCGACCCGGACGTGCACTGCCCCGCCCCGCCGCGCTCCGAGTTCGCCGGGGACATGTCCTATCTCGGCACCTATGCCGAGGACCGGCAGGCGGCGCTGGTCCGCTTCCTCGTCGAGCCCGCGCGGCGCCAGCCGGGGCTGCGCTTCGTCATCGGCGGGGCGCAATACCCCAAGGATTTCCCCTGGACGGAGAACATCTACTTCGTCCGCCACCTGCCGCCTGAGGCACATCCCGCGTTCTACGCCTCCTCGCGCCTGACGCTGAACATCACCCGCGCCGACATGGCCGCGCTGGGCTGGTGCCCCTCGGGCCGCCTGTTCGAGGCCGCCGCCTGCGGCACCGCGATCGTCTCGGACCGCTTCGCCGGGCTGGAGGCGTTCTTTACCCCCGGCGAGGAGATTCTGCTTCTTGAACGTACGGAGGACACGCTCGCCGCGCTCGACCTGTCCGATGTCGAGCTCGGCCGCCTCGGCGAGGCGGCACGGGCCCGCGTGCTCGCCGACCACACCTCGGAACGCCGGGCCGAAGAACTGGAAGCGATCCTCGCCGGCGTGCCGGCCGGCGCCGCCGAGCGCGTGGGAGCCTAGCCAATGTTGCAGCCGCTCATTCGAGTGTCGTTCCCGGCCGGAGCGGGCGGCAGCCCGCGGAGGGGAAGGGAACCCAATGGCCGGGCAGTATCACGGAGGGGGCATTGGGTTCCCTTCCCTCGCGCGGCTGAAGCCGCGCTCGCAGGGGACGACACCGTGCCAGTCGGCCGCCGCTTCGGGTCGGGGCCGTAGCCGATGTGGGGCATCATTCCCGCGGCGGGGCGCGGCAGCCGCATCCAGCCCCTCGCCTTCTCCAAGGAACTGCTGCCCGTCGGCAGCCGGCTCGACGCCGGGGTCGAGCGGCCCTGCGCGGTGAGCGAATATCTCGCCGAACGCATGCTCGCCGGGGGCGCGAACAAGCTCTGCTTCGTCATCGCGCCGGGCAAGTCCGACATTCTCGAATATTACGGCGCCGAGTACGGCGCGGCGGCGGTGGTCTACACCGTCCAGCCGCACCCCGCGGGCCTGTGCGACGCGATCTTCCGCGTCTCCCCGCTCGTGCGCGAGGACGAGGACGTGCTCGTGGGCCTGCCCGACACCGTGTGGCTGCCGCGAGAAGGTTTCTCCGCCCTTCCCGCCGGCACGCTGTCTTTCCTGCTGTTCCCGGTCGACCGGCCGGAGTTCTTTGACGCCGTCGTCACCGACGCTTCGGGCCGCGTCACCCAGATCCAGGTCAAGCAGCAGGACGCGGCCTCGCACTGGATCTGGGGCGCGTTCCGCATGCCCGGCCGGGTGCTCCATGTCCTGGAGCGGCTCTGGATCGCGCGCGGCCGCGCCGACGAATATGTCGGCACGCTGGTGAACGCCTATCTCGCCCTCGGCGGCGAGGCGCTGGGGATACCCGCCGGCACCGCCTATGTCGACGTCGGCACCTTCAACGGCTACCGCGCCGCCCTGCGCCTTCTGGGCGCAGACGGCGACGCCCCTCCCCCCGAGAGCCTGCGGGTTGCCGGCTGGCCCGGAGGCCACCGGGCCGACGGCCCGCACCAAACACTCTCCATCAGGACGGATCGACCGTGAGCGAGATGCCGCACGACGAATTGCGCCGGAAGATCGAGGCGCTGGGACCCTGGTTCCACAATATCGATCTCGGCGGGGTCCGCACCGCGCCCGACCACTTCCTCGGCGACTATCCCGCCATGAAGTACCGCGCCTTCGCGAACGCGCTTCCGACGGATCTCACCGGCAGGACGGTGCTCGACATCGGCTGCAACGGCGGCTTCTACTCGATCGAGATGAAGCGCCGCGGCGCCGAGCGCGTGCTCGGCATCGACTTCGACGATGACTATCTCGCCCAGGCGAGGTTCGCCGCCGAGATGTGCGGCCAGGACATCGAATTCCGCAACCTGTCGGTCTACGACGTCGCCCGGCTCGGCGAGACCTTCGATATCGTCCTGTTCATGGGCGTGCTCTACCACCTGCGCCACCCGCTGCTGGCGCTCGACCTGATCCACGAGCACGTCACGCGCGACATCCTCGTCTTCCAGTCGATGCTGCGCGGCTCGCAGGAGGTGGAGCCGGTAGCCGAGAACTATCCGTTCTGGGACACCGACCTGTTCGACCGGCCGGCCTTCCCCAAGCTGCACTTTATCGAGCACCGCTACGCCAACGACCCCACGAACTGGTGGATTCCGAACCAGGCCGCCGCACAGGCCATGCTGCGCAGCGCCGGCTACGAGATCGTGGATCATCCGGAGGAAGAAGTGTTCGTCTGTCGCCACGTGACCGCGCCGGACTGGGCCGGTGCCGCCTACCCGGCGAAGGGGGCCGCATCGTGATCGAAGCGGCGATGATCTGGAACGAGCCGAACAACAAGTCGCACTGGGACCCGGCGATCGATCCTGACTGGACCCTGTTCGCCGACATGACGATCGCGGCCGCCGACGCCATTGCGGCGGTCGATCCGACCCTGCCGAAAGTGCTCGGCGGCATCTCGCCGATCGACCCGATGTTCATGCTGAACATGCAGTCCAAAGGCGTGCTCGACCGTCTCGACGCTGTCGCCGTGCACGGCTTCCCGCTCGACTGGAACCTTTGGCAGATTCACGAGTGGCCGGCCAAGATCGACGAGATCCGCGCCGTGACCGACCTGCCCGTCTGGGTGTCCGAGGTCGGCATCTCGACCTTCGGGGCCGAGGAGGTGCAAGTCTGGGGCGTCGAGCGCACGGCGGAGCTGCTGATCGGCAAGACGCCGCGGATCCACTGGTACAGCCTCTACGACCTGCCGCAGGCCTGGGAGGCGACGACCCGGCACAGGGAGGCGGAGGGCTCGTCGTATTACCGGCACTTCTTCATGGGCCTGATCCGCGAGGACGGCACGCCGAAGCCTTCGCTGGAGAGATTCGGCGCGCTCACGCCGGAGATGGGTCTCTGCCAGTGGTTCCATTTCGAAGACCACCGGCTCGACGACGCAGTCGCCTGGATGAAGCGGCTCGGCGTCAGATACCTGCGCACCGGCCTCTCCTGGGCCGACAGCTTCCGCCCGAACGCGCTCGCCTGGTTCGACCGGCAGATGGAGGCGCTGGCCGACTTCGACGTGACCGTCACGTTCTGCTTCACCCCCGAGCACCGCGGCATCGCCCCCCACCACACAAGCGCTCCGCAGGACAGACAGGAATTCGCCGAGTTCTGCGCGCGGATGATTGAGCGCTACGGCAGTAGGACGGCCCCGCGCCGCGCGACGCTCGGCAGCGGCGGCCACCGTGAGCCGGCGCTGGTCCGCCGCGCGGAGTGAGGACGGGATGCCGAGTATCGGCCCGCGCTCGTCTGATTTGACGAGGGCGGAGGGGGCGTGGCTAGCCGAGGCGCTTGCGGTTGGGGCCTACCCCTCACCCTGTCCCTCTCCTGCAAGGGGAGAGAGGACGCCAGGGGGACCGCCGCCGTCCTTCGCTTCGCAACCGAGTGGCGCCGCAAGCACGGCGCTTGGCGCCCGTCCCCGGTTCGGGGCTCGCGCTGAGCCATGACGCAGCCCAATGACGCCCCGCAGGGCGGTGCCGAAACATCATTCCTTGCCGCAGTGGCCGCGCACGATCCCTCCGGCCTCGCCTGCTTCCGCGTCGCCGCCGTCCTCGCCCACCCCGACGACGAAACCATCGCCTGCGGCGGCCTGCTCGGCCTTCTTGCCTCCCCGCTCCTCGTCCACGTCACCGACGGTGCGCCGCGCAACATGGCCGACGCGATCGCCTGCGGCTTTGCGTCCCGGGAGGCCTATGCCGCCGCGCGACGCCGGGAACTTGAAGCGGCTGTGGCGGAGGCGGGCGTGCCGCCCGCGCGCCTCCTGTCGCTCGGCATCGCCGACCAGGACGCCACGCGATCCATCCCCGCAGGCGCCCGGGCGCTCGCGCGTCGCCTCACCGAGCACCGGTCGGAGATCGTGCTCGCCCACGCCTTCGAAGGCGGCCACCCCGACCACGACGCCGCCGCTCTCATCGTCCACGCCGCGGCGGCACTCGTTCGCGCCGACGGACGCGGCGACCCGCTCGTGATCGAGATGCCGCTCTATCACCGCACGCCCGAGGGCGGCATGGCGGTGCAGCGCTTCGCCGACCCCGCCTGCGGCGAGGCCGTCCTGCGGCTCGGCCCGGACGAGCGCACTCGCAAGGCCCGGATGCTCGCCGCGCATGCTACCCAGGCCGGCGTGCTCGCCGCCTTCGCACCGGCGGACGAACCTTTCCGCGCCGCCCCCGCGCGTGACTTCACGGTCCTGCCGAACGAGGGCCGCGTGCATTATGATGGCAGGGGATGGGGGCTGACAGCGGCAGAGTGGCCGCCGCTCGCCAGCGCCGCCCTCAGGGAACTCGGGCTCGCGCCATGAGCCTCACGATCCTAAGCGTCGGCTACACGCTGGCGCCCGTCGGCGCCAACGCGGTCGGCGGCTCCGAGCAGGTGCTGAGCCATCTCGACCGCGCGCTGGTGGCCGCCGGCCATCGCTCCGTCGTGGTGGCGCCGGAGGGCTCGGAGGTCGCGGGCACCCTGGTGCCGGTGCCGGCGGTCGAGGGGCCGCTCTCCAACGAGGTCCGCGCCAGCGCATGGAGCCGGCACCGCGATGCCATCGAGGCGGCGCTGCGGCGCTGGCCGATCGACCTCATCCACTTCCACGGGCTCGATTTCTGGGCCTACCGGCCGGATTTCGCGCCGATGCTCGCGACGCTGCATCTGCCGCCGGACTGGTACCCCGCGGACGTGTTCCCGCTTCCCGAGGGCCTGTGGGTGAACTGCGTGTCCGCCTCGCAGCAGCGCGCCGCGCCCGCCGACCCGCGCTTCCTCGCGCCCGTCCCCAACGGCGTGCCGGTCGCGGCGCTGACGACGCGGCAGACCAAGCGCGGCTTTGCGCTGGTGCTGGCGCGGATCTGCCCGGAGAAGGGTGTGCACCTCGCCGTCGAAGCCGCGCGGCGGGCCGGGCAGTCCCTTCTCATCGGCGGCCAGCTTTTCCCCTACGAGGCGCACGAACGCTATTTCCGCGAGGAGGTCGCGCCGCGGCTCGACGCCCGCCGCCGCTTCCTGGGGCCGCTCGGCTTCGCCCGCAAGCGCCGCTTCCTCACCGCCGCCCGGTGCCTCCTCGTGCCGAGCCTCGTCGCGGAGACGAGCTCGCTCGTCGCGATGGAGGCGCTGGCCTGCGGCACGCCGGTGATCGCCTTCGGCAACGGCGCCCTGCCGGAGATCGTCGAACACGGCCGCACCGGGTTCATCGTCGGCTCGGTCGCGGAGATGGCCGACGCCATCGAGGCCGCGGGCGAGCTCGACCCCGAAATCTGCCGCTCCGTCGCGCGCGAGCGCTTCTCCGTGGAAGCCATGGCCGCCCGCTATTTCGCGACATACGAGACCATTCTCGCCGCCGCCGCGCTCCGGAACACCGGATGAGCCTCGCGGTCGACATCGTCACCACGCAGGAAGCCTTGGATGCGCTCGCGCCGGACTGGCAGATGCTGTGGGCGCGCTCGGCCGCGGCGACGCCGTTCCAGCATTCCGCCTGGCTCACGGAATGGTGGCGCGCCTTCCATCCGGGCGCGCTGCGGACGGTCGCGGTGCGTCGGGGCGGCGACCTGGTCGGGCTCGCGCCGCTCTATCTCGAGGACGGCGCCTACGGCCGCCGCCTGCTGCCGGTCGGCATTTCCGTCAGCGATTGCCTGGACGTGCTGCTCGATCCGGACGCGCCCGAGGCAGGCGCCGCGATCGCGGCGGCCTATGCCGCGATGCCGGACTGGGACGCCTGGTCGCTCGAGGAGCTCGCGCCCGGCGCCGACGCCTTCCGCCTCGAGCCCCCCGCCGGCACGCACGAGGAGTCGGGCGGCCAGAGCCCCTGCCCCGAACTGACCCTTTCCGGCGCGACCGACGCCGACGGGATTCCGCTCGCCGTCCCGAAGAAGAAGCGCCAGAACCTGCGCCGCGCACGCGCCGCCGCGGCCGCCCGCGGCCCGCTCCGGATCGAGCGGGTGACCGGCGATCCCGAGGCCTTTCTCGACGCGCTGTTCCGCCTCCACACCGCGCGCTGGGAATCGCGGGGCGAGCCCGGCATCGTCGCCGATCCGCGCGTGCGCGCCCTGCACCACGCGGCGGCCGAAGGCCTGTTCGCGGCCGGCATGGTCCGCGCCTACCTGCTCCGGATCGGCGACAGGCTCGCGGCCGCGCATTACGGCTTCACCCATCGCGGGCGGGCCGCCGCCTATCTCAACGGCTTCGACCCGGCCTTCCTCGCCGAAAGTCCGCAGACGGTGCTGCTCGGCCACGCCGTCGCCGAGGCCGCCCGCGAAGGCGCAACGCGGCTCAGCTTCCTGCGCGGCCAGGAGCCCTACAAATATCTCTGGGGCGCCGCCGACATCTGGAACCGGCGGCGCGTCTTCGTGAGGCGGCGATGAGTTGGCTCGACGCTGTGCCTGACCCGCTGCGCGACCTGCTCGCAGAGGCTGCGTCGGGCGCAACCGCACCCGCCATGGCGTTCCTGAACTTGGCCCTGGCGAGCGGCGATCCCGACGGGCTGGCGACGGCGATCGCCCGCGCGAAGATGGCCGCGGCGGCCCACGGGGCGGACCCGGGGGTGACGGCGCAGCTCGCGACGCTCGGCGAGCTCGCCGCGCCCGACGGCCCCGGCTGGGCCATGATCCGCAGGATTCTCGACGCCGTGCGGCACGATCTCGACGCCACCAGCATCGACGCCATTGCCGGCATGTTCGACCGCGCTGCGCTGCTGTCGCCCGAGGCGAGCGTCGCGCTCTACTCGCTCGGCGAGCCGGAGCGCCTCGCGGCCGCCACCGCCGAGGTCGTCGACCGCCTCGCGGACTGGGACCTCCTCGGACCCGACCGCGACGCGCTCGATCTGGGCTGCGGCATCGGCCGTTTCGCCGCGGTGCTCGCGCCGCGCCTACGCTCGGTGACCGGCATCGACGTGTCCGAACAGATGGTCCGCGAGGCCTGGGCCCGCACCGCAGGCCTCGCCAATGTCACGATCCGCCGGACCGCCGGCCGCGACCTCGGCGATTTCTGCGACGCCGCGTTCGACCTCGTGCTCGCCGCCGATAGCTTTCCCTATCTCGTCCAGGTCGGCCTCGCCGAGGCGCATGTCGCCGAAGCCGCCCGTGTGCTCCGCCCCGGCGGCGACCTCGTGATCTTGAACTATTCCTACCGGAACGATCCCGACGCCGACCGTGCCGAGCTTGCCCGGGCCGCGGCCGGGTCCGGTCTCGTCGTCCGGCGCGAGGGCACGCACGACTTCCGCCTCTGGGACGCCCCGAGCTTCGTGCTGTCGAAGGCTCAGGTCACGTAGCTCTCGAATTCGGGGCGCGCTGCGCCGCGGTGCAGCGGCATGCACTCCGGCGGAATCTCCTGCACGAACTCGGCCCCGCGCCGCGCCGCCTCGTCGAGGAATGCGGGCAGCGTGTGCATCATCCGGATGAGCTCGTCGTCGTGGATGACGAGCACGGACCAGTCGAGCTCGCCGAGCCGGTCGAGCGCGCGCTCGGCCCATCTGTTCCCGTCGACGTGCCAGTCGCCGGGGATGTTGTTCCAGGTCACCATGCTGAAGCGCTCGGCAACGAGGTAGTCCGCCGCCGCCCGGCTGAGAAGGTGCGGCCCGAGCTTGCCGTCGCCGATCGGGCGGAACAGCTTGTCGGGATGGGCGAGCGCGCCCAGCATCGCCTGCGCCTCGGCGATTTCCGCAGCGCCGCGCCGGCCAGGCTCGTGCCCCAGGGCACGGCGATGGTGCATGGTGTGGTTGCCGATCCAATGCCCCGCAGCGTGCGCCGTCTCCGCCGTGCGCCGGCAGATCGGCACCCGCAGCCGCTCGCCGATCAGGAAGAAGATCGCCTTCAGCCCGCGCGCCGCGAGGATGCCGAGGATCGCCTCGGTCGAGCCGGGGTGCGGGCCGTTGTCGAAGGTCAAGGTCAGGCGGGGCATCGGGTCAGGCGCGTCGCGTGGCCGCGCCCCTTTCTCGCAGTCCGTTTCGGACTGGGAAGCATTAGCGCGGGCCGCAAAACCGGTCGTCCCCGCGCAGGCGGGGACCCAGCGCCCTGCGGAGAACGCTGGTTCTTCCGCAGGAACAAGCAGACCCCGCTGGTAGGAAGCGGGCTAACCCAGCCGGTTTCGGCGTCAGCCCGTGCCCGCCTCCGCCTCCACCGCCGCGGGGTTCACCACCCCCTCGGCGATGTCGGAAAGGAGGTCGTCGGCGTCCTTCTCCTCTTCGAGGATGCCCTCGAGAATCTGCACGTCGTCGTCGTGGCCGAGGGCCGCGGCATAGGCGCGGAGCGTGCCGTAGACGGCCATCTCGTAATGCTCGACGCGCTGGGCCGAAGCGATCAGCTCGGCATCGCGCACGGGGCCGGCGGGCAGCATGGCAGCCGTCTTGTCGGCCTCGCCGATAATGGCCGCGAGCGCCTGATCGGAATGCGCGCCGGGGTCCGCCCCGAGCCGCGCGATGATGGCGCGCACCTCCTGCTCCTGCTCCCGCGTCTCTTCGAGATGATCCGTGAAGGCCTGCTTCAGCCGGCCGTCGGAGGCGGCGTCGGCCATTTTCTGCAGCGCCGTCGTCAGCATCTCCTCGACGCTGCGCGCCTCCTGGAGCTCAGCAATATAGAGGTCGTCGAAGGTCCGGATTTCCATCGCCGTCCATCCCGCGCGTTGACACCGGGATAGAACGGCCCGGACGGCTTCACGTTCCTGCGTCGTCCTCAGAAGGCCGGCCCGTCAGGAACAGCCGGCCCTGAACCGGTGCGCCGCGATCGAGCCGCAGCACCGTGCCGCGCTCCGCCAGCACGTCGAGCCCGAGCCCGCGCGAAAGGCTCCGGATATAGGCGGGGTCGTGGCCGTAACGCAGGCTCGGCTTCAGCACCCAGCCCGAAGGCGTGTCACCCTCTTCCGGACCTTCGACCGAGAAGGCGAGCCGCCCGCCCGGCGCGAGCCGCGCGGCGGCGGCCGCGAGCACCGGTTCGAGATCGCCCAGGTAGACGAACACGTCGGCCGCGAGGACGAGATCGTATGCCTCCCCGCCCTCCGCCAGATGCGCGGTCATCTCCGCGACGTGCAGGGTCCCGTAGAGCGCCTTCGCCCGCGCCTCCTCGATCATCGCCGGGGAAAGGTCGACGCCGTCGAGCCGGCCGGACGCAATGCCGGCCTCGGCCAGCGCCGCCCCCATCAGCCCGGTGCCGCAGCCCAGATCGATGGCCCGGCGCAACCGCCGCACCGGCCCCGCCCCGGCGAGCATCCGGGCGAGCTGGCCCGGCGTGCGATAGCCGAGATCCCCGACGAGGGCCTTCTCGAATCGCGGCGCATAGTCGTCGAACAGGGCGCGCACATAAGGCTCGGGCGGCGCCGGCGGCGGGGTGGCTGCCCCGAGCACGGCGAGCCGCAGGCCGGCGCCGAGCGAATCCTGCGGCTCTATCGTCAGCGCCGCGCGAAACGCCGCCGCCGCGCCCGCGACGTCGCCGTTCTTCGCCCGAGCCTCGCCGAGCCCGAACCAGCCCGCCGCCCAGCCGGGCACCCGCTCGACGGCCTGGGTAAAGAGATCGACCGCGGCTGCGACATCGCCGTCGGCCTCGTAGGCGCGCGCGTACTCGAAGCGACGGTCGGCGAGAAGGTCGCCGGACGACTGGCTGAGGGAGAGCATGAAGAGAAGGAACCGGAAGCGGCACCGGCCGCGGGCCGAGTAGATGATCCTCGCCGCGCCCGCGCGCAAGAGGCGAATGACGCGTGCTGCCGGCCACGCTCCGCCCTATGTTCGAGGACGATGCGCGCCGAAGACGTCCTTAGCCTCACCCCGAGCGGGCTCTGCTGCCCCGCGGGCGGCTTCCACATCGACCCCACCCGCCCCGTGGCCCGCGCTGTCATCACCCACGGCCATTCCGACCACGCCCGCGCCGGCCACGGCGCCGTGCTCGCTACCCCCGAGACGCTCGCCATCATGGCGGCGCGCTACGGCGAGGACTTCGCGGGGACGCAGCAGGCGATTGGCTACGGCGAATGGCTGCGGGTCGGCGGCGTCACGCTGTCGCTGCACCCCGCGGGGCACGTGCTCGGCTCGGCCCAGATCCTCGTCGAGGCGAACGGCTACCGGGTTGTCGTCTCCGGCGACTACAAGCGCGAGCGGGACCCGACCTGCGCCCCGTTCGAGGTGGTGCGTTGCGACGCCTTCGTGACCGAGGCCACCTTCGCGCTGCCGGTGTTCCGCCACCCGCCGGCCGCGCGCGAGATCGACAAGCTCGTCGCCTCGCACCGCCTGTTCCCGGAGCGGCCCCACATCGTCGGCGCCTATTCGCTCGGCAAGGCGCAGCGGGTGATGGCCCTCCTGCGCGAAGCGGGCCACGACGCGCCGATCTTCATCCACGGCGCGCTCGACAGGCTGACGCGGCTCTACGAGGCGCACGGGATCGACCTCGGTGCGATCGAGCCGGTGGCCGGCCGCAGGAAAAAGGAGCTCGCCGGCCGCATCGTGCTGTGCCCGCCGAGCGCGACCCAGGACCTGTGGGCCCGGCGCTTCGAGGACCCGGTGACGAGCTTCGCCAGCGGCTGGATGCGCATCCGCGCCCGCGCCCGGCAGGCCAAGGCCGAGCTGCCGCTCATCATCTCCGACCACGCCGATTGGAACGATCTCTGCGCCACCATCCTTGACACCGGCGCCGAGGAGGTCTGGGTCACCCACGGTCAGGAGGAGGCTCTCGTGCACTGGGCGAGCCTCGCCGGCCTCAAAGCCCGCCCGCTGCACCTCATCGGCTATGGGGATGAGGAGGAGGCGGAGCCGGCCGAGCAGGCCGAAAGTCCCTCACCTTGAGGCTCGGTCCGCTGCCGCGTAGATTGTGGGACAAGCTTGGCTGGCCCGTTGTCGGTGCAGACTTTGCTTGGTTCGTCCTGCCACCGTCCGAAGGTGGCTCATAGCGGCCGGGAGCCCCGCCGCGACTGCAAGCTATCTGCCGCCAAACGAAAAAGGCCGGCGGGTCGCCCCCGCCGGCCTCTCATTTCGCTCGGTCGATCCGCTCAATGCATAGCGGTACCGGGCGCCTTCACGTCGATGGCGCGCATGCGCACCGTCGCGCCCATCACGATGGCGGCGGCGATGATGAAGCAGCCGCCGACGACGAGGCCGAGGCCCCAGCCGTCGACCACCGCGCCGAAATAGGCGGGCATCGCGACCGGATCGGCCGGAATGCCGGCCGGCGTCATCGCCGGGACGCCGCCCGGCAGCGCTTCGAGGTTGGCGTCGGTGCGGCCCGTGGTGACAGCGATAAGCACGGCGATGCCGACCGAGCCGCCTACCTGCTGCGAGGTGTTGAGCACGGCGGAGGCGATGCCGGAGTTCTCCGGCGCGATGCCGGAAACGGCGGCGCTCGTCAGCGCCGGGAAGGTCACGCCCATGCCGACCGAGAGCATCAGGATGGCGGGCAGAATCAGCCCGACATAGCTCGAACCCGGCTCGAGCCAGATGCCGAGCATGACGAGCCCGAGCCCGGCCATGACCGGCCCGACGATGACGAGCGGCCGCGGCCCGATCCGGCTGAGAAGGTTCGACGAGATCGCCGCGCCGACGCCGATGCCCACGGTCACTGGGAGGAAGGCGAGCCCGCTCTGCAGCGGGGTCCAGCCGTTGATCTGCTGCATCCAGAGGACGACGAAGAAGAACAGCGAGAACATGCCGCCGGCGATGAGGACGCCGCCGAGATTGGCCCCGAGCAGGCTGCGCGACCGGAACAGGGACAGCGGCAGCAGCGGATAGCGGCCGCGAGCCTGCAACACGAGGAAGGCGACGAGCAGCACGACGGCGAGGCCGAGCGTCAGGATCGTCTGCGTGGAGCCCCAGCCCACATTGTTGCCTTCGACGAGGCCGTAGACGAGCGCGATCAAGCCGGCGGTGGCCAGCACCGCGCCGGGCACGTCGAAGCCTTGCGCCCGCTCGTCGCGGTTCTCGGGCACGTAGCGCAGGGCGCCCCAGATCGCGAACACGGCGATCGGCACGTTGACGAACAGCACCCAGCGCCAGGACGCATACTCGGTCAAAAACCCGCCGAGGATGAGGCCGATGGCGCCGCCGCCGGCGGAGATCGCCGCCCAGACGCCAAAGGCGCGGTTGCGCTCGGGACCTTCTTCGAACACGACGGTGAGGAGCGACAGCGCCGCCGGCGCCATCATCGCGCCGCCGACGCCCTGGAGCGCTCGGGCGGCGATGAGGAAGCCGAGATTGTTGGCGAAGCCGCCGAGCAGCGAGGCGAGCGCGAACAGGAACGCGCCGACGACGAAGATCATGCGCCGGCCGAGCCGGTCCGCGAGCTTGCCGCCGAGCAGCAGGAAGCCACCGAAGGCGAGCGTGTAGCCGGTGACGATCCACTGCAGGTCGGCATTGCTCGCCACCCCCAGATCGGTGCGGATGTCGAACAGCGCGACGTTCACGATCGAGGCGTCGAGGATCAGCATCAACTGGCTGATCCCGAGCACGAACAGGATGAGGCCCTTGTGATGGGCGCGCACCGGCGCGGCGGCGCCGCCGGACCCGGCCGGGAGCGTGGCTTCTAGGTCTGACATGAGAGGGGTCTCCTTGCCCCGAGGCCGCCCGAGGGCGGCCCACGCCGCGACTCGCCGCGACGGAAGCCGGATCGGATACTCCTTTTCCCGAACTGCGGCGAGACAGAACAGGCGAATGGCCGAAACTGTGACTTTTCTGCCGAAACCTGCCGGCGGTTGCGGCCGCGCAAGACGCCCTCCTGCAGGTAGGCGGCGCGACTAAAATTCTAATCAATCCGGTAAGTAATCGTCATTGTTATCCGGCCCGCCCCCGAGTTTATGCGGGCCGTTTCAGAGTTCATTCAATTTTTCGGCGCAGCGTCCCGAGCGAAGTCCAGGTCCGCGGACGTGCTATTCCGGGACGAAAGGGTTCTCCCCATGCTCGCGCTGCTGCGCAGGTTCTTGGCCCGTGCCGACGGCAGCATCGCCGTGGTCGCCGCCATCATCATCGTCGTGCTCGGCATCGGCACCGGGCTCGCCGTCGACTACGCCCGCGGCGCGCAGACCCGATCGGCCGTGGCCCAGGCGCTCGACGCCGCCGCCATCGCCGTGGCGCGGGGTCTTGCGACCGGGGAGATCACCCAGGCGCAGGCCCAGGCCCGCGCCCAGGCGCTGTTCGAGGCCAATCTCGACAACAACAGGCTGACCGACGTTGCGGTGGCGAGCTTCGTCGCGACGATCGACCCCCGCGCGGGCACCATCCGCCTCAGCGCCCAGACTACGATGCCCAGCACGTTCCTCAACATCGCCGGGATCTCCGAGCTCAAGGCGGGCGCGGCGAGCGAGGTGCAGTACGAACTCACGGATATCGAGATGGCGCTGGTGCTCGACGTGACGGGGTCGATGCGCGGCAGCAAGATCGCCGCGCTCCGCCTCGCCGCGGCCGATGCCATCAACATCCTGCTTCCCGCAGGCGGAACGAGCGACCGCGTCCGCATCGGCGTCGTTCCCTTCAGTTGCGCCGTCAATGTGGGGCCCTACGCGGCCGCTGTCACGAACGGCGGCGTGCTCACGGGCACCGCCGAAGGCTTCTGGACCTCCGAGAACTGCGACCAGAGGAGCGCGGCAACGGACGGACGGCGCAACGCCGACAACCTCAATCCCTGCGCGACGGAGCGGACCAGCAGCGTCTACACCGACGCCGCCCCCTCGTCCGCGCGGTTCGCGACGGAATCGACCTGGTGCCCCGGCCAGTCCATCGTTCCGCTGACGAACGACAGGAACACGCTCCTGACCGCCGTCGGCAATCTCGAGGCTCGGGGTTACACGGCCGGCCATCTCGGCGCCGCCTGGGGCTGGTACGAGCTCTCGCCGCAGTGGAGCAGCGTCTGGCCCGCGGGCAGCGACCCCGCCCCCTACGGCGACCCGGACGTGAGGAAAATCCTGGTGCTGATGACCGACGGCATGTTCAACCGGCAATACAGCGGCACCAGTTCGGCTACGCAGGCCACCCAGCTTTGCACCAACGCCAAATCCCAGGGCATCCTGATCTATACGATCAGCTTCTTCCAGCCCACGGACGATCAGAGCCAGCGTCCCGGTGCGGAGTCCATCATGCGGTCATGCGCGAGCCGGGCCGACATGTTCTACACCCCCGAAAGCGGCACGGAGCTCCGCCAGGCCTTCCAGTCGATCGCGAGCAGCGTCCGCCAGATGTGGCTGTCGCGTTAGGGCCGCCCTGAGTCCGCTTGAAACGGATTCCCGTGTGCGCGGGAATGAGCGGTTTTCTTAGAGGGCAGAAACTGCTCCAGGCAGGTCCGAAGTGTGGCCGGCGGCCCCGGAACCATCGCGAGTGATCACCCCGCCAGCGACAGCACCGCGCCGATCCGCTCGCCGGCGGTGAGGAAGCGCAGGGGGTTGACGGCGACGCCGCCGATCCGCGTCTCGTAGTGCACGTGCGGGCCGGTGGAGCGGCCGGTCGAGCCGGCAAGGCCGACCACGTCCGACGCCGCGACATGGTCGCCCACCGCCACATCGATCCGGCTCATATGGCCGTAGCGGGTGGAGAGCCCGCCGCCGTGGTCGATCTCGACCATCTCGCCGTAGCCGTTGCTCCAGCCGGCGAACACCACCGTCCCCGGCCCGGTGGCATGGACCGGGAAGCCGGTCGCGGCGCGGAAATCGATGCCCTCGTGCACCGCGGACGCGCCGATGAAGGGGTCGGCGCGGGTGCCGAAGCCGGACGTGATCTGCGCACCGGGAACCGGAGCCCCAAGCGGCAACTCCCGAATGTCCTGTCGCAGCGCGTCGAGGCGGGCCATCGCCAGCTCGGCGCTCGCGACCTCCTGGTCGAGGTCGTAGGCCGGGCGGTCCGGATCCGTCGGCACGAACGGCCCGCCCACCGCGCTGTCCACGCGGACCGGAATGCCGAACTCGTCCGCGATGGCCTCGATCGAGCTGATCCGCAGCTGCGCCTCGAGCGCGATCGCCCGCGCCGCCGCGGCATGCTCCACCGTCATCCTGTCGATCGCGTCGTCGAGCTGGGAGAAGCCGGTCTCGAGCACGGCGGGGGTCAGGAGCTCCGGTTCCGGGACCTCAGCGGCAGACGCCGGCGATTCGATCACGTCCGCCGAGCCGCGGAGCCCGCTGGCCGCGAGCACGTCCCAGGGCGAAGCGTCGGCCGGGCCGCCTTCCTCGGCGAAGGCGGTCCACGGCACGACGACCGGCGCCGCTCCGGACTGAGTCGGCGCGGGCGCGGAGCCGGCCGCCGCGAGCGCGGACGGCTGGCGCAGCGGATTGGGCAGCGGCAGCGCGGGCGCCACGGCGGCAACTTCGAGGCCCTGCTCGCGGGCGCGCTCGATCAGGGCGGCGATCTGCTGCTGGCGGTCGTCGATGGTCTCCTGCCGCTGCAGCAGCTCGTCGATCTTGTCGTCGAACGCGGCCTGCGCGACGAGTTGCTCGGTGGTGACGCGCTCCACCTGCGCGCGCAGCTCGGCGATGCGCTGCTCGTAGCTCGCGGAAACCTGGGTATGCAGCGTCAGCGTGCTGCCGACGATGTCGTCGCGATAGACCAGATAGGCGACGCTGGCGATGCCGCCGGTCACGAGCACGCCGGCGACGACCAGCGAGGCTACAAGCAGCCGCGGCCGGATCGCGACGGAACGGATCTGATCGCCGCGCGCGATGAACAGGCGGAAGGGCGGTCGACGCTGAGGGCGGCGGGGCACGGAGGCCGGAGTCATGCCTTATCCGGGATCCGGAGAAGTCTGTTGTCGAGATTAGAGCGTTGGAAAGGTTAACAATGGTCTGCCCACCCGGCCGGTGCCGGGTCGGGCCCGTCAATGACGAGGGGAGCGGTCGCGGCAAGGCCACATGACGGCCCCCCTCGACGTCGCTATCGGCGGGTGCCCACGCGTCGCTGCCCGCGGCGCCCCTACCCTCAGACCGATGCCACGTCAGCCGCGCAGGCCCTCGCCGCCACTCCGAACGCCTCCTCAGCCGCCGGTCACCGACATGTGCCGGCCCACGGCGGGCCGGTTATGGGCGCGGTCGATGACGAAGTCGTGCCCCTTGGGCTTGCGCCGGATCGCCGCGTCGATGGCGGCGGAGAGCACATCGTCGCTTTCGGAGGCGCGCAGGGGCGCGCGCAGGTCGGCCGCGTCCTCCTGGCCGAGGCACATATAAAGCGTGCCGGTGCAGGTGAGCCGCACCCGGTTGCAGCTCTCGCAGAAATTGTGCGTCAGCGGGGTGATGAAGCCTAGCCGGCCGCCGGTCTCGGCCACGCGGACATAGCGCGCAGGTCCCCCGGTGCGGTCCGGAAGCTCGGTCAGCGTGAGGTGCCGGGCGAGCCGCGCCCGCACCTCGGACAGGGGCAGGTACTGCTCCGTGCGGTCGCCGTCGATGTCGCCGAGCGGCATCGTCTCGATCAGCGTGAAATCGTGCCCCCGCGCGTGCGCCCAGCGCAGCATCGGCTCGATTTCGTCCTCGTTGATCCCGCGCAGCGCCACCGCGTTGATCTTGACGTGGATGCCCGCCGCATCGGCGGCGTCGATCCCGGCGAGCACCTTGTCGATGTTTCCCCAGCGGGTGATGGCGCGGAACTTCACGGGGTCGAGCGTGTCGAGCGAGACATTGATCCGCCGCACGCCGGCGTCCCTCAGTTCGCCCGCATATTTCGCGAGTTGCGAGCCGTTGGTGGTCAGCGTCAACTCGTCGAGCGCGCCGCTGTCGAGATGGCGGCCGAGGCTGCGCACGAGGCTCATGATGTTCTTGCGCACCAGCGGCTCCCCGCCGGTGAGCCGCAGCTTGCGCACGCCCTTGCCGACGAAGGCGGAGCACAGCCGGTCGAGTTCCTCGAGGCTGAGCACGTCCGCCTTCGGCAGGAACGTCATGTCCTCCGCCATGCAGTACACGCAGCGGAAGTCGCAGCGGTCCGTGACCGAAACGCGCAAATAGGTGATCGTCCGCCCGAACGGGTCGGTCATCGTGCTTCCCGCGCCTCGCGCCAGCGGCTCGCCCATCGCACCCTCCGCAGGATCGTCGCGCCCCGCGTCTCTGCCCCTTATATAGACCGAGCCGACGCCCGCGCGACAGCGGCGCGGCGCCACGGAGGATAGGCGTGACCGAAAGGCCCTGGCCCACCGAAATTCGCCTGAAGCCCGACAAGCGGACGCTGAGCATCGCGTTCGACGACGGCTCGGCGTTTTCGTTCCCCGCGGAGTTCCTGCGTGTAGTCTCCCCCTCGGCCGAGGTGCAGGGCCATTCGCCCGCACAACGCCAGACCGTGCCGGGCAAGCGCAATGTCGCGATCCGCGCGGTCGAGCCCGTCGGCAACTACGCCGTCCGCCTCCGCTTCGACGACGGCCACGACACCGGCATCTATGGCTGGGACTATCTGCACCGGCTGGGGGAAACCCAGGACGAGCGCTGGGCGGCCTACCTGGCCGAGCTCCAGGCCAAGGGCCTCACCCGCGACTGAGCCTCGTCGGGCTCGAGGAAGCTCCGGCCATATGGGCCGGGCGGCAGGCCGAGCCAGTCGGCGACCGATTCGCCGATATCGGCATAGGTCGACCGGCGCCCCACGGCCCGCCCGGCGAGCCGGAGGGAGTAGCCGAGGATCGGCACCTGCTCGCGCGTATGGTCCGAGCCACGATAGGTCGGGTCACAGCCGTGGTCGGCGGTGAGGATGAGAAGGTCGTCCTCCCGCAGGGCGGCCAGCAGCTCCGGCACCCTGGCGTCGAACGCCTCCAGCGCCTCGGCATAGCCGGGCACGTCGCGGCGGTGGCCGAACGAGGTGTCGAAGTCGACGAGATTGGTGAACACCAGATCGCCGTCGCGCGCCGCCGCCATGGCCTCGAGCGTCGCCGTGACCAGCGCGTCGTTGCCGGGCGCCTTCAGCACCTCCGTCACCCCGCGATGGGCGAAGATGTCGCCGATCTTGCCGATGCCGAACACGCGCCCGCCAGCCGCCTCCACGCGGTCGAGCAGCGTCGGCTCGGGCGGGGGGACGGCATAGTCGCGCCGGTTCGCCGTGCGCTGGAAGGTCTCCGGCGTTTCGCCGACGAAGGGCCGGGCGATGACGCGGCCGATATTCAGGCTGTCCACCAGCCGCCGCGCGACGGCGCACACCTTATAGAGCAGTTCGAGGCCGAAATGCTCCTCGTGCGCGACGATCTGCATCACCGAGTCGGCCGAGGTGTAGAGGATCGGCTTGCCGGTGCGGATGTGTTCCTCGCCGAGCTCGGCGATGATCTCGGTGCCCGACGCGGCCTTGTCGCCGAGAATGCCCGGCAGCCCCGCCTCCTTGACCAACGCCTCGATCAGCGCGGGCGGGAAGCTCGGCGGCCCCGGGGGAAAATAGCCCCAGGCGAAGCGCACCGGCACGCCCGCGATCTCCCAATGCCCGGAGATCGTGTCCTTGCCGCGCGACACCTCACGCGCCGCGCCCCAGAGCCCGATGGGCAATTCTGCGTCGAGCCCCGGCGGCCGCGTACCGGACAGGCTCGCCGCCGCGGCGCCGAGCCCGAGCCGGTCCAGATTGGGCAGGCGCAGCGGCCCCTGCCGCAGCCCCTCCCGGTCTCCTGCCCCGCTTGCGCACGCCGCGGCGATGTGGCCGAGCGTGTCGGCGCCCTCGTCACCGAACCCGAAGGCGTCCGGCGCGTGGCCGATGCCGAAGGAATCGAGCACGATCAGGATCGCGCGGGCCATCCGGTTTCTCCTCGTTTCGTCATTCCGTTCGAGTCGGTCCGGCGGCCTTGGTGATACGGCCGATGAAACCGTCCGAGAACCGCCGCGACGCGACGGAAACCCGGTCGAGCACCAGCGGCCTCGGCGCGGGCGCCTCGTCCCCGATCATATACGCCGCCCGGATCGCCGCCGCAGCCTCTTCCGCTGCCCGCTCGCTCGCGGCATGGACGATCGCGAGCGGCCGGTCCGGCCCGACCTCGGCCCCGAGCTCGGCGAGCTCGGTGAACCCCACTGCCGGGTCGATGCCGTCTTCGGCCCGCGTGCGTCCGCCCCCGAGCGCCACGACCGCGAGGCCGACGGCGCGGGTCGCGATGCGCCCGACGCGGCCGCGCCGCTCGGGGCGGATTTCACGGACGACCGGGGCCGCCGGAAGATAGGCCTCCGCGCGCTCCAGGACATCGGCAGGACCGCCGAGCCCTGCGACCATGGCGGCGAATTTCTCGGCCGCCCGGCCGCTCGCGAACGCCGCGCGCAGCATCGCCTCGCCCTCCTCCGTGGCGCGCGCGAGCCCGCCCAGCACGAGCATTTCGGCGCCGAGCGCCAGCGTCACCGCCATCAGCCGCGGGTAGGCGCGGGCGCCCGTGAAAACCTCCACCACCGCGCGGACTTCGACCGAATTGCCCGCCGCCGCGCAGAGCGGCTGGTCCATGTCGGTGAGGAGCGCAATCGTCCGGAGCCCCGCCCCGTTCGCGACCGTGACGAGGCTGTCCGCCAGCGCCTCCGCATCCTCCCGCCGCGCCATGAACGCGCCCGAGCCCGTCTTGACGTCGAGCACCAGCCCGTCGAGCCCGGCAGCGAGCTTCTTGGAGAGGATCGACGCGGTGATGAGGTCGAGCGACTCGACCGTGCCGGTGACGTCGCGAATGGCGTAGAGCCGCCGGTCCGCGGGCGTAATCTCGGGCGTGAGCCCGATCACCGCGCAGCCGACCTCGCCCACAACGCGCCGGAAGCGCGCCTCGTCGGGGTTTACCGCGTAGCCGGGAATGGCGGACAGCTTGTCGAGCGTGCCGCCGGTATGACCGAGCCCGCGTCCCGACAGCATCGGCACGAAGCCGCCGCACGCGGCGATGGCCGGCGCGAGTAGCAGCGAGACCGTATCCCCCACCCCGCCGGTCGAGTGCTTGTCGAGCAGCGGACCCGGCAGGTCCCAGTCCAGCACGCGGCCGGAATCGCGCATGGCGCGCGTCAGCGCGACGCGCTCGGCGAGATCCATCCCGCGAAAGAACACGGCCATGGCAAGCGCCGCCATCTGGCCCTCGCCGATCCTGCCGGCCGCCAGCCCTTCGATCATGAACCGGATTTCGGCCTCGGTGAGCGTGCCCCCGTCGCGCTTCCTGACGATGATCTCCTGCGGCAGCATGGCGCTCACGCCTCCGCGGCGAGCGGGCGGCCGGGGTCGAGCCCAAACGCCTCCGGCAGCAGCGCGCCGAGCGTCGTGCGGAAGTTCGCGCCCGCCGGATCGGCCACGATGACCTCGGTATCGGCCGCGCCGAACTCCGCAAGGCGCTGCCGACAGCCCCCGCACGGCGTGCAGAATCGGTCGCGCGGAATGCGCGGGGCGACGACGCAGACGGCAGCGATTCGCCGTCCGCCGGCCATCACGAGATGGGCGATGGCCGACGTTTCCGCGCACCAGCCCTCAGGATAGCTCGCGTTCTCGATATTCGCGCCGGAGTGGATGCGGCCGGCCTCGTCCACCAGCGCGGCGCCGACGGCGAATTTCGAATAGGGCGCGTGCGCCCGCTTCCGCGCCGCGCTCGCCGCCGCGAACAGCTCCTCGAACGACGCCATCGACCCCCTGCTCCGATCCAGCCCGCCCGCACGGTGTCGTCCCCGTCCGAAGCGGGCGAAGCCCGCCGAGGGGAAGGGGACCCATTGGCGGCCCCGCATGCCTGAGAGGCTATTGGGTTCCCTTCCCCTCCGCGCCTTGCGGCGCTCCGGCCGGGACCGACAGCAGTTAAAGCGGTGTTCCGGGCCGAGTGTCGCAAGCCCGGCCCGGCCGCGCAATCGTCGTCACTCTCGCCGGGCGGTCCGCCCCCGGTGTCGCGGCCGGTCCTCCGCGGAACCTCAGCCGCGCCTCTGCCCACGACGCGCCTTGCTTGCCGGGTTTCCCGCCCTTCGGCTATAGCTTGCCGCGCCGCCGGCACCCGCCGCGGGCATTGGGGCGTGGCCAAGCGGTAAGGCAGCGGGTTTTGGTCCCGCGATCCCAGGTTCGAATCCTGGCGCCCCAGCCATTTCCGGTAGACCCGAACGGCAAACCCATGCCCTCCCCCCGCTACGCCTTTCACGGCTACGCCGTCGTCTCCGACGACGACATGATCGCCGATGCGAGCGGGGCGACGCCGGCGGCGCTGCGGCACGAGGCGGACTGGCGCTACTTCCAGGCCGAACTCGGCCGGTCGGCGCTGATCGTGCTCGGCCGGCTCGGCCACGAGGGGAACCCGAACCCGGCGCGGCGGAAGCGGCTCGTGGTCTCCTCGAGCGCCCAAGGCGTGGAGCAACGGGCGGACGCGTTGTGGTGGAATCCGGAAGCCGCCCCGCTCGCCGAGGCGCTCGCCGCGGCCGTGCCGGAAGGCGGGCGAGTCGCCGTCGTCGGCGGCCAGGGCGTGTTCGACCTGTTCCTGCGCCGCGGCTACGACTGCTTCCACCTCACCCGCGTGCCGGGCGTCCGCGTCTCCGGAGGACGCAAGCTGTTCGCGGCCTGCGAGGCGCCGGGCGTCACCGCCGAGGCCGCGCTCGCCGGCATCGGCGGACTGGTGCGGGCCGGAACCCGCCCACTCGATGATGCCGGCCGCGTGATCCTCACCCTGTGGCAAAGGCCTGCCGCGAGCGGTTGAGGCCAGGATTGCCAGAAGCCGGCCCGCCGCTCAGACCGCCGCCAGCGTCCAGCGCACGAGACCCGACAGGGCGGTGCCGAGCGCCGCGTCGAGCCCGAGCACGATGTCTCCGGCGCTGTCGGTTGCCGTGGCACTGGCGCCGGTGAAGGTCTGCTGCGCGACGACGCGACCGTCGCGGTCGTCGAGCAGCCGCACCGCGAGGGCGACGCGGGCCGTGTGCGTCAGCGCCTCGAACTCGAAGCTCCGCACGTCGACGATCACGCGGTAATCGATGGCAAGGCTTTCGCCCGGCCGGCCCACCGCCGCGATGCCGGCGTTCTCGAACGCCTCGATCAGCCGCGCCTGCACCAGCACGGGCACGCGGTCGGTCCATTGCGAACCCGCCAGATACTCGATGCGAACGCTGTCCGGCCGCACCGCGATGCGCTCGGTGTCGAGCGCGCCGATGGCGTTCGGCTCGGGGATGAGCAGTTGCGCGGCGGTCGTGCCGGCGTCGGCGAGCCCGGAGGGCGCCGAGACGTCGTAGATGGCGCGCGGCGGCTCGCCCCCGCCCAGCACCGAGCAGGCCGAAAGCACGAAGGCCGCCGCGGTCGCGAGCGCGGCGCGGCGGAGTCCGTGCGGCAATGGCTTGTCGTGTCTCACCCCGCCCACCTCATGTCTTGCGGGCCGCGGCTTTTCCGTCCGCGCCCGCTCCGTTCCTTTCGCCTCAGCGTCGCTGGGGCGTGTATTCCGGCACCTCGCCGCCGCCGAAGATCAGCTGCGAGGGATTGCGCTCCAGGCTATCGAGGACCTGCTCGACTTGGCCGACGGCGCGGCGCGCATCGGTGATCAGGGCCAGGGTCTGGGTGAGTCCCTCGCCCGAGAACCGCTGCACGCCGGTGACGATGCCCGGCAGCGCCGCGTTCAGCTGGTCGGCCACCTGACGGATCGAGCCGAGCGCCGCCGAAGCGTCGGCGAGCAGGGCCGGCGCCCCGGTGTCGAGGAGCTCGCCTGCGCTCGCGATCACCGCGTCGGCACTGGCCGCGAGCGCGTTCAGGCGCTCGGCCACCGCTCTCCCCTCGGCCGCGATCGCCGCCACGTCCGGCCCTGTGCCGGCGAGCGACGCCGCAAAGGCGTCGAGGCTCGCGACCGCATCGGCGGCCTGCACCACGATCGGCTGGATCCTGGCGCCGGCCATTGCGAGGTCGGCCGAGAACGAGGCGACCCGGTCCACGATCGTCGTCACCGTGGCCGGATCGACCGAGGCGACGAGGCGACCCAGATCGTCGGTGGCCATGCGCACCCCGGTGACGATGCCGCCCAGATCGCCCGAAGCGGCCGCGAAGCGCTGCGCGACGAGCCGGGCATCCGCCACGATCGCCCCCAGCGCCTCCGGATCGACGGCGCCGATGATCGCATCGAGCCGGTCGGCGGCGGAAGCGATGTCGGCGATGGCCGCGGACACGGCCTGACCGTCGATGCTCGCCGTGACGGTTTCGATGCCGAGCGCGGCATCGGAGACGTCGCGCCCGGCCTGGGTCACGGCGGCGAGGGCGTCGCTCAGTGCGTTCGGCGGCACCGTGGCGGCAATGGCGTCGACCTGGGCGAGGATCGAGTCGAGCCGCGCCGCCGCGACCTGCGCCCCGTCGAGCACCGCGGTGAGGGTCGCCGGGTCGAGCGCCCCGGCGATGGCCACCACGCGGTCCACCGCCGTGCCGGCCTGGTCGAGGATCGCGGCCACGCGTGCGGGGTCGACCGCGCCGACAATGCCCGCAACGTCGCCGGCGATCGCGTTGACGCGATCGGTCGCCGCGTGCGCGCCGTCGAGGATGGCCGTCACCGTCGCAGGATCGACGGCCCCGACGACCGCCTCGCCCGAGGCGAGGATGCGGTCCACGCGGCCGAGCGCGGTCGAGGCCCGGGCCAGCAGCGCCTCGACCTGTGCCGGATCGACGGCGTCGGCGATCGCGCCGGCCTGCGTCAGCGCGCTGTCGAGCCGGGCGACGGCATCGTTGGCCCCGTTCACCAGTGCGGTGAGATCGGCAGGCGCCACCGCTGCGGTGAGTTCGGCCAGCCTGTCGGACGTGGCGGCGAGGTCGCCCACAATGGCGCTCACCGCCTCGGGCGAGATCGTGGCCGCAACCGCCGCGACCCGGTCGGCGGCGCCGGCGAGCGCGTCGACCGCATCCGTCACTGTCGCAGGATCGACGGCGTCGACGAGCGTGCCGGCGCGAGCGACGACGGCATCGAGCGCGACCGCCGCGTTGCGCGTGGTCGCGACGATGTCGCCGATCTCGGCGGGATCGACGGCGCCCACAAGGGCCGCGACACGGGCTGTGGCGGTGCGGGCGTCGGCAACGGTGCTCGCGAGCGCGGCCGGATCGACGGCGGCCACGAGATCCGCCGCGGCATCGGCGGCCTCGGCGAGGTCGCCCACCGCCGCGGC
>Ga0182738_1000325_pt1 | contig 71009 bp, 55 predicted proteins | sample eDN5th30CBELigMG_FD_128876 | JGI IMG/M metagenome (GOLD analysis project Ga0182738, IMG submission 128876) | Enriched Miracle-Growth compost microbial communities from Emeryville, California, USA - eDNA 5th pass 30_C BE-Lig MG (version 2)... ... | reverse complement strand
TCCACACCGCTGACAACCGGCCAGCCGCACCCATACCATCTCTAGCCCGGAATGTCCCCACCGCTGGTCCGACACGCCAGGGCACATCAATCCTCGTGCCGAACAGGATTGGGCTTGTCCGCCGGTGCGCACGTGATGGAATGCTCCCTGTCGTTTTTCAGTCTGGCTCAATGGAGACCACGTTTCTTGAGCCACAATACCGGCGGGCATTTTCCTGGCTCACAGAGCCGGAGCACCCGGCACCCGGAAATCAAACCCGCCGCCCAGAAATGGGGCGGGGCGCGCATTCCCCCCATTTCGCCGCCGGTTTCTGCTCTGCTTTTCGTCCGCCCGCGAAACAGGTAGGATCGAGAGAGGACTTTTGACGCAACGTATTTGCACTGTGTGTTGATATTTGAACCGTGTATTTGCACTGTTATCTTCGCACCGTTTCTGTTTCGAATTGAATTCGCATGGCCTTTGATGACCTCTCCCAGTTCCTGCAGGCAGCCGCCGATGCGGGGGAACTGGAGCGCATCACCGTCGAATTGAACGCCGATCAGGAAATCGCGGCTGTCACACAGGAAATCTGTCGGGCTTTCCGGGATCGCAGTCCGGTGATTCTGTGTGAACATGTCATCGGGTCGTCAATTCCGGTGGTGACCAATCTGTTCGGCAGTCCGTCGCGGTTTCTTCGCACTCTGGGCTGCTCTCAACTCGATGAAGCAGTCACCCGGCTGGAAAGTGTGCTGCTCCCCGGTTCCGGACTCGGCGATGCGTCCGGCACAGGCCGGCCGGTCGCTGGAAGTCTGGAACGCCAACGGCTGCTTCCCCGGGTGATCCGTCGCGCCGCCTGCCAGCAGGTGATCAAGCTGGCCCGAGAAATCGATCTCGCCCAGCTTCCGTTGCTGCGCAGCTGGCCGGAAGAATCGCATGCCGTGATGAATGCCGGCATTGCTCTGGCGCGGCTGCCGCACGGAGCAATCGAAGCCGGCCGGCTCAGTGCGGCCGTGCTTGACCGGGGCCGCTGCCTGCTGATTCCACAGTCGCCGGAACAGGCGGGACGGTTGTTTGAACCGGAAACATTTGCCGCCGCTCCGCAGCAGCAGCTGCCTGTCGCTTTGACCGTCGGAGGCGATCCCCTGCTGGGATATGTGGCAGGGCTTCCGTTCCCTGTCGATCCCTGGACACTGGCCGGCTTTCTGCGCAATGAAAATGTCAATCTGGTTCGGGCCAGGTCGGTGGAACTCGATGTGCCTGCGGAAGCAGAAATTGTCATGGAAGGTTATCTCGAACTGCTGCCGGAACCGGTGACGGTCCGAATCGCCAATTCTCAGGGTCTGGTGCAACCGGTCCTCAGCCGCGTGGTGATGCAGGTGACCGCCATCACGCATCGGGCGAATCCGCTGCTGCCGGCGCACATTCTGAATTATGAATTTCAGGAAGACTGCGTGACCAACAGCCTGACGGAACGGCTGCTGCTGAGCCTGGCCCGGTTTCTTAATCGGGAGATCACCGACCTGCATTTTCCGGTCGCGAGTGCTTCGCGCGGCATGGTGTATGTCGGGCTGGCCAGTTCAGAACCGAATCGTGTGCAGCAGGCTCTGCAGACTGTCGCCGGGCTGCCCTTGCTGCGCACCGCCCGTCTGATCGCCGGTTTCCCGGCTCACACACCGTTGCGCAACCCTGAAGCCATTGTGCGCGACCTGTCGCTATGCCGCGCAGTTTCACAACAGGCCAGCCTGTCTGCCGCTCTGCAGGGCCCGTGCTTTCTCGACGCCACTGGCCTGACCAGTCCCGGCACAGCCGGATATCATCGCGGACAGGCAAGTGAACTGGTATTGTCGCAGATTGCCGATCGTCTGGGAGCCAGAGAAATTCCCCCGGCGCGGCAACTGGCCGGAATCTGAATTCCGGACAGCGATCTGCTTTTGAATCCGCACTCCCTTCCGGTCAACCCCTGCCGCCATGCCCGCTTCCCGTTCTGACAGTGAATCTCCCGTGCCGATGGCTTCCCAGGTCGATAAATCCGGCGAGCGGGTTCGCAAAATGTTCGGCGAAATCTCCCGGCGCTATGACCTGATGAATCATCTGCTCTCAGGCGGAATCGACATCTACTGGCGTCGAGTGGCCGTGCGTCAGGCTCCTCCTCAGGGAACCGCCCCGATTCTGGATGTCTGCACCGGCACCGGGGATCTGGCACTGGCCTACTGGAAAGCCGTACACAGTCAGAAGACACACAGCTCGGCCGGACACGAGCAGGGGACACAGGGTCAGGCCACCGTGACCGGCACTGACTTCACTCCCGAGATGCTGGAGATCGCCCGTCAGAAAGCGGCCCGGGTGATTCCGGCCACTGAGCTTCCCATTCAGTTTCTCGAAGCCGATACCCAGCAGCTCCCGTTTCCGGATGACCAGTTTCAGATTGTCTCGGTGGCGTTCGGGCTGCGGAATGTCAGTGACACCCGCGCCGGACTGCTGGAAATGCAGCGCGTCTGCCAGCCGGGAGGCCAGGTGGTGGTGCTGGAATTCTCGCAGCCGACACTGCCCGGGCTGGCGGCCTTTTATCGCTGGTATTTTCGCAATGTGCTTCCGCGGATCGGGCAGCTCTTCGCCAGAAATCAGGAAGATGCCTACAACTATCTGCCCCAGTCCGTTTCCGAATTTCCCAGCGGGCAGCAGCTGGCCGATCTGATGCACAGCTGCGGATTGCAGAACGTCCGTTTTCAGCCCCTCACATTTGGCATCGCGACACTTTATATTGGAACCAAACCGGCCGGATGACTGAATTCCCGGATTCACTCTCCCGCTTCCGAATCCCTGCCCGAGTGATCGACATGACAATTCCTCCCGTTCCGCCTGCCGAAGCCGCCCCGTTTACTCCTGCAGAACTGAAGCAGTTTGATGCCGACGACGTGAAGGCCGGCAATGTCATCTGCAAAATCCTGTCGCTGTTCTTTCTTTACACCGTGCTGGCCATGGCCGGGGCAGGCTATGCGACGTATTACTGGATCACGAATCCCACCATCCAGTAACGGAACCGGATCACAGGCTCAGGCACAGAATTCACCCCCCCAAACCCCTGAGCTGACGCTGCAGAAGCGGGGCGCCACACGCCGAAAGAAGCCTTGCAGAAAAAAGAGAGCCTGCAGCTCAAACCTGCAGGCAGCAAAGATTCCCGATGGTTTCCCTGAGTTCATCCCATTCCCTCGGCTCAGCGCAGGGCCGGACGGGAATAGTATCCAAACTCATACGGCAGCAGGCTGTTGGACCGGGGATAGAATGCCGGAATCGACCCGATGGGGACAAAGACCGGCGCCGTTCCGTCCAGCAGCCCCTCTCGCGGAACTGTTCCATGCCGGTCATACGGCCCGGGAGCCCCTGGATAATATCCCGCCGACCAGTTGATCGTCGCCTGACCTCCCGGTGGGTAATAGCGGTCTCCCTGCAATCCCGGTATCGGGCCTCCGTAATAGCGGATCTTCGCCTGAACCACTGCCGACTCTGCAAAACAGATTCCCAGCACCACCGCCCCGATCAACGTACGGAACAGCACCTTCCAGTTCCGGCCTGACCGCTCACCGAAGCCGTTTCTGTCTGTCGATCGCACTGCACATGTCTGTGGATGAGCCTGCATGATCCTCTCCCCGAAATCGATACGGGTGCTTCCATGCAACTCCTCTGAACACTTCTGACAATCGGTCGGCCACGGGTCTGGCGCTGCCCGCCTCTTTCATTCTACGACTTTTTGCCTGCCAATACAGAAAATTTGCAGCGCCGATCTTCGATGCAGCCCCCGGGATCTGAAACCGGAACGATTCTGCGGCCCGGGATTGCGGCCTCCCCCCGGTTGACTATCTTTTGAAACGTCCTGTTCGGCACATCCAGACTGCCTGTCAGGCAGTGACACCACATTCCGGAGACGTGAATTCATGAGCGAACCTGCCATCGCGCCAGACAACACGGCCCTCCGCACGGCATTGTGGAGAGCCCTGCATGTGCGTGTCGATGCGCCGCCGCATGTGATCGAGGATGAACTGGGACTGCAGCTGGCCGCACCGGAACCGGGCTGGGAAGACCGGCCTGATATGAGTGCATTCACCCGTCCGTTTCGGGCATCGATCGTGGCCCGCGCCCGCTGGATCGAAGATCTGGTCACACAGCAGGCCGCGCAGGGGACCGGGCAATATGTGCTTCTGGGGGCCGGCCTGGACACGTTTGCATGGCGTCGCAGCGACCTGGCATCGCGCCTGAACGTGTTTGAAGTGGATCAGCCGGGCCCTCAGACGTGGAAGCAGCGTCGCTGCCAGGAACTCGGTCTGGGCCTTCCGGAAAATCTCCGTCTGGTGCCCGTCAATTTTGAAGACGGCGAAAACTGGATTCAAAAGCTGGCTGCAGCCGGATTCGACAGCTCACAGCCGGCCGTTGTGGCCTCGACCGGCGTGAGCATGTATCTGACCCGGGATGCCATCACGGCCACCCTGCGGCAGATTGCCGGCTTCGCCCCGGGCAGCATTCTGGCCATGACATTTTTATTGCCGGTGGAACTGACCGATCCGGAGATCCGGTTCGCCATGGAGCGGGCGGTGGAAGGGGCGCGAGCCAGTGGAACTCCATTCCTCAGTTTTTTCCGGCCGGAAGAACTGCTCGATCTGGCCCGATCATGCGGATTTCACAGCGTCCGGCATGTCTCGGCCGAAGAACTGGGCGACCTGTACTTCTCCGGAAGAGAGGACGGCCTGCGACCGCCCCGAAATTCTGAAGAAATTCTGGTCGCCCGGATTACTGAATGAAACACACGACGGGGTGAAACCCCCTCCGGGATGAATCACACTGCCGGATGAATCACTCAGCAGGGAAGGGGATGACATGCCGCGGAAATCGGTTTGCAAGGCGCTGGCGGTATCGGCCGGCCTGATCATCAGCATGGTCTTCTCTCCGGAACCCTCTGGCAGTTCCCTGGCGTCTGACAATTCCTGTTTCGGTCTTCAGGTCGTGGATGAACAGACCGGCGCAGGCATTCCGCTGGTCGAGTTGAGTACTGTGAACGGCATTCGCCATGTCACCGACAACGCCGGCTGGATTGCCTGGCAGGAACCCGGCCTGATGAACACCGAGGTCTTCTGGACTGTCAGCGGCCCCGGCATCGAACGGGCTTCCGACGGCTTTGGCTATCGCGGATTTCGCGCGGTCACCACCCCCGGCACCATGGCGGTGATCAAAGTGAAATCCACCAACATCGCCAGCCGGCTGGGACGCCTGACCGGGCAGGGGATTTATGGTCATTCCGAACGGCTGGGCCGGCCCTGTCCGGTTCCCAATCGCATGGGTCCGGCAGTGATGGGGCAGGACTCGGCTCAGGGAGCCCTGTTCGACGACAAAATTTTCTGGCTCTGGGGAGACACCAGCCAGGCCCGTTATCCCCTGGGGAACTTCCACACCACATCCGCCTGGACCGAACGTTCTGCCCATCCGGAACAGGGATTGAACTATGCCTATCTGCTCGCCCCCGATAATCCGCATCTGCTGCGAAAAATGCTGCCGCTGGACCGGCCCGGTGTCGTGTGGATGTTCGGATTGCTCTCCCTGCAGGATGCCGAAACCCGGCAGTCACGACTCTTCGCCGGTTTCACCCGGCAGAAAGGCCTCGTCCCGCCCGACGAGCGGGGCATTGCGGAATTTGATCTGCGGGCGGGGCAGTTTCACATCGCCGCCCCTGTGCCACTCGAACAGGAATGGCCCATGCCCGGCGGTCAGGCGGTGCGGGTGTCGACAGGACAGGCCGATCACTTCTATTTCTGCCGTCCGTTTGCCCAGGTGAGAGTCCCCGCCCGGCCAGCAAGCATTCTGAACTGGCAGGAATATGAAATGTTCCGCTTCGATGCCGAGACCGATTCATGGGCCTGGCAGACCGCAGCCGCCCCGACGACTCAGCTCGATGAGGAACACCTGCTGAACAGCGGAAAGATGACACCGGGACAGGCCCGTTATCGCCTGACAGATGCTGGCACAGGGAAGCCGGTCCAGGTCCATGGAGCCAGCATTCAATGGAATGAATTCCGGCAGAAATTCGTGATGATCGCCCTGCAGAAGGGCGACGAGAAATCTCCGTCATGGCTGGGAGAAATCTGGTATGCGGAAAGTGAGCAGATCACCGGTCCCTGGGGCCCGGCCGTCAAAGTTGCCAGCCATCCCGGCCAGACGTATTACAATCCCCTGCATCTGGCATTTTTCGATCGCGAGGCCGGCCGGATCATCTACTTCGAAGGGACCTATACCCGGGAATTCTCAGGGACTCCCGTCGGCACGCCGCGTTATGACTACAACCAGCTGATGTATCGCCTGGATCTGAGCGATGCGCGTCTGGCTCCGGCCCAGGAATGAACCGGACCGGCAATGAACCAATAGGGAACCGGCCAGACAGGGAACCGGCCAGACAGCTCCGGCCCTGCACAGATTCGCCCCTGCACAGATTCGCCCCTGCACAGATTCAATACGAAACTGGTCCAATACGAAACTGGTCCGGCAGCGCTGGAGTCCCTGCCGGATCCCCGGCAAAAGCCATCATTCCCAGCAGGAGAGCAGGGCGCTGCCGCGCGGTTCGCGATCTATTTCTTGTCCAGAGTCTTCCCATCCGAACTGGCCGGAGAAGATTCTGGCGCTGGCGCAGGGGATGCCCCGTCGGCTTTCTCAGAGGTCGCCGCGTTGTCAGGCGTCTTCTCTGCTGCGGAAGCCGCTTCTTTCTCCACCGACGGTTGAGTTGAAGCGTCTTTCCCGGCCGAGGGCTGGGCGGGCTCGTCTGCCTGAGCCGGGGCCGCCTGCTTCCTGCCCAGAAACGCGTTGAGAATCTCGTCCTTCAAAGGGTGATTTTCGAAGTCGACGATGACAATTTCCCCTTCGGCTTCCGCCGGCTGATCCGCCCCCAGCACATGCGTCGTATGCTCTGCCTGAATGCGCTTCAGCTCTTTGGCATCGGCCTCATTCGCCAGATCCAGCTCCAGAAACCGGACAGGCCGTCCATCCACATCAAGAACGATCACCTGGCGGATGCCGGCAACCGGTTCGGCCAGTTGCGGCTGGCCCACCTGCTTGCCTTGGGCTTTCATTTCCTCAGTGAAGACTTCGGCCCGGCGCTGCAGGGGGAGATGGATATTCTCTTTCACCCAGATGCGTTTATCGAGAACCAACCCGCAAACCACGATGATGGCAACGACTGCCAGAACAGAAGAAACAATTCGCTGTTGAGCCGCTGTCATATCGGAACCCTTGTGTCTCGGAGAGGACGTTCGACGCCTGCCTGAACTGAAAACCGGTCCGGATGAATTAGAGCAGATTGCCCGCGTCTGTGCCCGTGCAGGGGGGCCTTCAGCCAGAAGAAATCTCACTCACCGTGCCATGGAATCCGGCCCCTGCGCATCATGCGATCTGGACCAGTTTGGCCTTTGTTCTGTCATGTCCGGGCCTGAATCTGCAGGGGGTGATCAGGATCTGTGCGAGACAACATTGACAACGCCGCTCTGGCCGCCAGGTTTCCCTGACGGCCCGCAGATTTTTGACAGACGGTTCCGGCGATGTCGCCAGACCACCGCAGAGGTCAGATCCCCTTTTCCCAGCGGGGTCCCCGTCCCCCATTCACCGAAAGGGCCTTGTTGAGTGCCTGCAGATAAGCATGCACGCTGGCTTCCATCACGTCGGTACTGACCCCTTTGCCGTGACAGGTGCGGTCTTCCACGCCAATTTCCAGAGTCACTTCCCCCTGAGCATCCTTGCCGCCCGAGACACTGCGGACATTGTATTCCAGCAGGGTCGCTGAAATGCCCACCATCCGCTCCAGGCACTTGAACGCCGCGTCCACCGGTCCATCGCCGGTCGCCGCATCCTTGAAGGTTCCCTCGGTTTCGTGCTTCAGTTCAATCGTGGCCGTCGGGTTGGTGCCGGTCCCGGCAAAAACCTGAAAGCTCACCAGCGACCAGACCGCGCTGGCCTGATGCGACCGGTTTTCGATCAGGGCAATCAGATCGGCGTCATAAATGTCTTTCTTCTTGTCGGCCAGAGCGATGAAGTCATCGAAGATTTTCTGGAGCGCGGCATCATCGAGCTGATAACCCAGTGTCTGCACCCGATCCCGCAGGGCATGCCGCCCGCTGTGCTTGCCGAGCACCAGATTCGTCCCGACAAACCCGACATCCTGCGGCCGCATGATTTCATAGGTCGCCCGGTTCTGTAACATCCCGTGCTGATGAATGCCGGCCTCGTGCGCAAAGGCATTCTGCCCGACAATCGCCTTGTTGCGCTGCACCGCCATGCCGGTCACGCCTGAAACCATCCGGCTGACCGGATAGAGCCGGGGGGTATGGATGCGGGTCTGCACCCCGTAATAGTCATGCCGCGTCCGCAACGCCATGACCACTTCTTCCAGTGCGGCATTGCCCGCCCGTTCCCCCAGCCCGTTGATCGTGCATTCCACCTGCCGGGCTCCGGCCTCCACGGCCGCCAGGCTGTTCGCCACGGCCAGCCCCAGATCGTTATGGCAATGCGTGCTGATCACCGCCTGATCAATATTCGACACCTGCTCCTTCAAAGTGCGGATCACTTTGTAATAGTGATTCGGCGTGGCATATCCGACCGTGTCAGGAATGTTCACCGTCGTCGCTCCGGCCGCAATGACTTTCTCGACCACCTCACACAGAAAGTCGAGTTCGGTCCGCGCCGCATCTTCTGGAGAAAACTCCACGTTCGGACGGGTGATATCCCCGCGCGAGGCCATGCGGTCGCATGTATATTTCACCGATTCCACCGCGCGGCGAATGATTTCCTCTTTCGCCATTTTGAGCTTGAATTCGCGATGAATCGAACTGGTCGCCAGAAAGATGTGAATCCGCACATTCCGGGCATCCTGCAGCGCGTCCCAGGCACGATCGATGTCTTCCGGACGGCAACGGGCCAGACCACAAATGATCGACTGATCTCCATACGCCCGGGCAATGCGCTGCACCGCATCAAAATCACCGGGAGACGCGATCGGAAAGCCGGCTTCAATCACGTCCACCCCCAGCTCGACCAGAGCCCGGGCGATTTCCAGCTTTTCATCCGTGTCCATGCTGCAGCCAGGCGACTGCTCACCGTCACGCAACGTGGTATCAAAAATGATGATCGAATCGTCCGACATCGCTCAATTCCTCAAGGCCGGGTCATGGCTGAACACAAAACTTTTCAGGGCTGCAACAGAAAGTGACTCAGGGGATGAAAATTTTTCGCCGCGAGCGGATCGCGACCAGGCTGATCTGGGGTTCTGAAATCGCGGCACACCACGAACAAAATCACTCTCTGTCAAAAAATCATCTGCTTCGCTGTCAAAAAACCCCGGGACAAAAAAGAAAACCACCCTGAGACCGCCGGAATTTGGGGGAAGTCTCAGGGTGGTTCGATTCGCACAGAATCAACAGCAGACCAGCCTAAAACTTCCGGCAGGGAAGTAGGCTCTGCAGCAGGCCAAAGCTGATGAATTCTGATGTCATGGGATTTCCGTCAAGGCTCAACAGTAGGGAGAAAAGCCGCCTGTCGTCAAGCAGTTTCCGCCGAAAACCCGGCCAGAACCGGCTTTCGCTGTCGGTCAGACCCGGCTCAGGTTCGGCAGTTCGGAGAAATTCTTGCTGGCGAAACCGGTTTCGAATCGCGATAGTGGCACTATGTATCGCGTGACGCAGGAAATCGACTTCTGTTACGGCCACCGGCTGCTGAATTACCACGGCAAGTGCCGGCATCTGCATGGACACAACGGCCGGGCGGTCATCGTGCTGGCCGGACACCAGCTGGATGATCGCGGCATGCTGATCGATTTCACCGACATCAAACGGGAAATCCGCCAGTGGATCGATGACACTCTCGATCACCGCATGATTCTGCACCGCAATGACCCGGCCATCGCCTCGCTGCAGGAGCTGGGAGAACCGCTGGTGATCATTGACTGCAACCCCACGGCCGAAAACATTGCCCGCCTGATCTACGAACAGGCGGTTCGCCGCAATCTGCCCGTCATCGAGGTCAGTCTGTGGGAAACGGCCCGGGCTTACGCCACCTATTCCGGCCCGTCGTCATCTGAACAGGCCGACCAGGCCTCGTAATCGGCCAACCGGGAATGCGGGCAGCAGCCACACCGCTGCCCGTCACGCCTGTGGCCTCTCGACTGGCTGTCCCTTTTACTTGTTGTCGTTGCTGCGGAGCTTTGCCAGCAGCCGCAGAATTTCCAGGTACAGCCAGACCAGGGTCACCAGCAGACCGAAGGCCCCATACCATTCCATGTATTTGGGGGCTCCCCGTTTGACGCCGTTCTCGATGATGTCGAAATCGAGCACCAGGTTCAATGCCGCCACCACGACCACAAACAGGCTGATGCCGATGCCGACCAGTCCATTGCTGTGCATGAACGGCATGGCAATTCCGAACAGGCCCAGCACGGCCGTGGCCATATAGACCAGAAAAATTCCCCCGGTGGCCGCAATCACTCCCAGCTTGAAGTTCTCGGTCGCGCGAATCCAGCCTGTCTGGTAGGCCAGCAGCAGGGAGAACAGGGTGCCAAACGTCAGGCAGACGGCCTGAAACGGCAGGCCTTGATACTGGGCATTGAACATGGCACTGATCCCGCCCAGCAGCAGACCTTCGAGAACGGCATACAGCGGCGCAGTCAGCGCTGCCCAGGCCGGCTTGAATGTCGTCACCAGGGCCACAATCAGCCCGCCAACTGCACCTGTCAGCATCACCGGCGTCAGGGCCGGGCTCTGGTGGAGAAACAGATTCCAGGAGAATCCGGCGGCGGCGACGACCAGCAGCAGCAGGGCCATGGTTTTGGTAGCCGTTCCCCGCAATGTCATCGTGGTCGCATCGGCGGCAGCCAGATCAAAACGATTGAAGGTTTCGGTATTCAGGGCGGGGTTTCCCGTTCGCATCGATTGTCTCTCACTCTGGAAGGAAAGCCGTGATCAAAATCCCGCCGGCAGGGCAGGAGCCCAGGCAAATGGCAGCATGACACAGTGTGACATGTTTCAGCCTGACAGGCCGAGTTGGGGTCTGTCGCTTCCGTCAGGCAGGAATCTGATGAATTTTCGGGGATTTCGTCGAATCCAACGCTTCCTGCTGCAGCTCGAATCAGAAAATCTATTAAATTCGAGGAACTTTTCGCAGCTCACGACCGTCATGGACATGTGAGAGTGGCCTCCGACGATCTCCAACTGATCCGATCCACCCTGGCAGGCGACCGCAATGCCTTTGGAGAACTGGTTCTGCGTTATCAGGACCGGCTGTACTCCACATTGGCGCGCATGCTGGGTTCCTCCCATGATGCGCGAGATGTTTCGCAGGATGCCTTCCTGCTGGCTTACCAGAAGCTCGACACGTTTCGCCAGGAATCCTCATTTTATGCCTGGTTGTTCCGGATTGCCTACCATGCAGCCATAAACAACCGCCGCCGCGTTCGCCGAACCCCCATTCCCCTGCCAGGCCTGGGCGAATCCGCCGACCTGGACCACCCTGACACCAGCCTGTCCAGCCCGCCGGAAGCCCCGATCGAAGCCCGGGAATCGGAACTCCAGCTGCATCAGGCATTACAGCAACTGCCGGAAGACTATCGGGCGGCCCTGCTGCTGAAAGAACTCGAAGGACTCCCCTACGAGGAGATTGCCGAACTCATGCAATGTCCGGTCGGCACTGTTCGCAGCCGGATTCACCGGGCTCGACAGATGCTTCGGGAACGTTTATCCCGCGTCATCGAGCGCGAGCAGAAATAGCACTGCCATGTCCCAGCCGCATTTCGAAGAATTGCTCTCTGCTTACCTGGACGGGGAACTCTCCCCGGTCGAGCTGGCAGAACTCGAACGCCATCTGCAGACAGATCCGGCGCTGCAGGAACAGCTGCGCGAACTCGAAGAACTGTCGGCCGCGATTCAGGCATTCCCCCGGCTCTCCGCCCCGGAATCCCTGTCTGCCGCCGTGCTCGCCCGCCTGGATCACCCGGCCGAAGAACTCACCGAAGAACTCACTGCACCTGATGCCGACGCCGGTTCCCTCTCTGCCGGGAAGCAGCACGCGACGGCGACTCCCGATGCCGCCCGCCCTGCAACCGCATTCGCCCCCTCTGCTGCCGCCCGGCGGCGGGTCTGGCCGGTGCTGACCACGGCCCTGTCGCTGCTGGTGGCTGTCACCGCCGGAGGACTGTGGCTGCAGCAATCCATCCACCGGGAAACCGCACACCGGGAAACCGCACACCGGGAAACCGCACACCGGGAAACCGCACAGGGTCCGCTGCCGGAACTGGCTTCGGCAGAACCCCAGGCACACACACTGAATGCAACGGCTCCAACTCCGCCGGATCCAAATTCACTGGCCCGAAAACAAAGCCCTGCACCGGCAGCCCAGGGCATTGCGCGGCAGGAGACTCCCCAGACCAAGACCCTGACTTCCGAACCTCTCATCACGATGTCCCGGTCCAGGTCCTCGCCCTTGCCCATGGCATCGGCCTCTCCGCCGGTTCTGCCCACTGCGGAGCCGGTTTCCAATCTCCCGGCCACACAAGCCGATGCGCAAACCATGGGGAAAGAACAGGCTGCCCCCCTGGCTGGAACTGACGGCTCTCAGGCTCCTGAAGTTCCGGTGGTGGTGGTGACACGCGATGAAATTCGCCAGAAGATTGGCGAACTCGAACGGCTGCCCCAGCCGGGCTACTCCATCAAAGTCCCTGCGGCGCTGCGGACGCAGAATGGGGAATCCCCCATCGTCGTGGTATTCACGGTCGTGGATGTGTCTCAAGCCATGAACCGGCTGCAGGTGCTGCTGCAGCGGGAACGGATTCGCTCTCAGGATCAGGCAGGGCTGCCGGCCGAATCGACACTGAATTTTCAGTCGCTGACCGCCGTCTCGATGGAACTGGAAATGGACGGAACAGAAATGGCCTCTGTTCTGGAACGTGTTCCGGCACTCGATGCGGTGATGTATGTCGCCCAGAACGAGGCCACCAGTGCCGCGTCTCAGAGTGCCGCTTCAGGAATTGCGCCAGAACAGGCCTTCTCAGACCGTCCGATCAGGCATCGCTCTCTCCCCGTGGCCTCAGGCGTTCCGACTCCCTCCCCGGGAGCTCTGTCTGTCGAACAGCCGGTCCTGTTCCGGTTCCAGCCTGCCCTGTCAGGGGGAGCCGGTTCCGCTGCACAATTCTCCGAGGCCCGCTCACCAGACACACAGACTGCGCCCCGTTCCCCGGCCCTGGCTCCAGCACTGGCCGGACAACCTGCACAGTCGCAGGCCTTCCCACTCCAGCCTCCGCTTCAGGCCTCCCGGCAGCCGGTCCTGCCGGTCCCGCAGAACCAGGAGTCCTCTCCGGCAGCCTCTTCTGTTCTGTCACGACAGGCCGGAAATTCCGCCTCGTCCCGATATCGAGCCTGGATTCATTTCCAGCAGCCTGCCCGGGATCCGGCAGACGAGTTGAAGTAAAATCTCCCCTGTCTGGCCCTGGCAGACCCTGTCCGGTCCCGACCGGCCTGCAGCCAGGAAATTTCCATCGGTCGAACCGTTCTGCCTGTGTCCTGGAAAGCCACCGAAAAACAGCCTCGAACCGGCCTGTGCAGAGAAAATGGCCCCGGTCGATTGCCGAAACAAGGACAGGGGAAATACCCTGCGTCCAGTCCACGGTTCCCCTGCGGTCACACGTCTGTTGTGCTGGCGGCAGGGGAAAGCTGTCTGGTCAGGTCTCTGCAGGATCTGTCGGCCGCGTCCGTCTGCTGTCAATGTCTTCTGGAAATATTGTGCCCCATGAGTGCTCCGGAACCAACTCGCGATCTGCTGGAAGTCTTTGATAATCCGTTCCCTGGCCGCAATTATGTGATCGACACGGTCTGTCCGGAGTTCACGTCGTTATGTCCGAAAACCGGCCAGCCCGACTTCGGCACACTGACCATTTCCTACATCCCCGATGGAAAATGCTTCGAGCTGAAATCGCTGAAGCTGTATCTGCAGCAGTACCGGAATCACGGGGCCTTCTATGAACGGGTGACCAACACCATTCTGGACGATCTGGTCGCTGCCACGGTTCCGCGCTGGATGAAAATTGAAGCGGCCTTCACCCCCCGGGGAGGCATTCGCACCACGGTGATCGTGGAACATCCTGATTCTGCCGTCCCTGCCCGTTCAACCGTCTGATCTTCCGGCAGCCCTGACCGCGAGGGGGGTGTCTCCGACTCCTCTGCAGATGCAGCGATCTGGCAGATTCGTCGATTCCGGCCAGGTTCCCCGCTCGCATTTCGGCCAGTCGACCATGACAATCGGAAGACGGCCGATGGCAGACGCAATGCAGAAATACAGACAGAACCTACCGGGGGCAGGCTGACTGCCGGCTGAGTCGATGCCTGGGTCGCGACCTGTGTCGATGCCGAGTCCCCGAGCATGTCACTCAGTGGGCATGAGCCAGAGATCTGCCGGAAAGACTCCGGTTTCGGCCACAGTCTTGCCCCCGATTTGTACACTCGATTTGCACACAAGATTGACCCAGTGCGTGGTGATGCAGGTTCGTCATCCTGTCTCCCTGAAATGCCGTCCATGAAGCCAGGTCCATGAGCCGCACCATCTCCCCCAATGCCATGCTGGAGAAGCTGATTCTGCCTGATATTCAGGAGCGGATTCAGGCCGGCGACACGGAGACACTGTCGGAGATTCTCAATCCCTGGCCCGGAGCCGACACGGCGGCCCTGGTCGATGATCTGCAGCCGGAAGAACGGGTGACCGTCCTGCGCGTCCTGCAGATGGGCAAACGGGTCGACACCTTCGAACACCTGTCGATGGATCTGCAGGTTCAACTGCTGGCCGCATTCACCGATCAGGAAGCCGGCGACATTCTGAATACCATGTCTCCGGACGACCGGACGGCCTTGCTGCAGGAACTGCCTCCGGATGACAAAGACCGGATGTTGAAGCTGCTATCGCCTGCCGAACGCCAGGTGGCGGTGGCCCTGCTCGATTACGACCCCGACAGTGTCGGCCGACTGATGACGCCTGACTTCCTGGACGTGCATCAGGAATGGACGGTCAAGCGCGTGCTCGACTATGTCCGCACTCATGGCCGCGATTCCGAAACGCTCAACCACATTTATGTCACAGATGCCAACGGAGTGCTGCTCGACGACCTGCGCATCCGGGAAGTGCTGCTGGCTCCGCTGCATGCCCATGTCAGTGACATCATGGACAAGCAGTTCGTGGCGCTGAATGTCACCGATCAGCGGCGCGACTCGGTCGAGGTCTTTCGAAAATACGACCGCACGGCCCTGCCGGTCATCGACGGACGGGGAGTTCTCGTCGGAATCGTGACGCACGACGATGTGATCGACGTGGCCGAAGAAGAGGCCACCAAAGACCTGCAACGGTTCGGGGGGGTCGAAGCGCTCGACGAATCATATCGCGCCACCCCGACCTTCACCTTGATCCGCAAACGGGCCACCTGGCTGATCATTCTGTTCATCGGTGAACTGCTCACGGCCTCGGCCATGGGGTTTTATGCCGATGAAATCGCCCGGGTTGTGGTGCTGGCGCTGTTCGTCCCGCTCATCATCTCCAGCGGCGGAAACTCTGGTTCACAGGCGGCGACCCTGCTGATTCGCGCTCTGGCCGTGCGGGAAGTTTCTCTGAGCGACTGGTTCTGGGTTCTGCGGCGGGAACTGATTTCCGGGCTGGTCCTCGGACTCATTCTCGGGGCGATCGGATTTCTGCGGATCGCCATCTGGACTTCATTCACCGATCTGTATGGCCCGCACTGGGCGATGATCGGCGTCACCGTGGCGATCTCGCTCGTGGGCATCGTGCTCTGGGGAACGATCTCGGGAGCGATGCTTCCGTTTGTTCTCAAACGTCTGGGACTCGACCCGGCGACCTCTTCGGCTCCGTTCGTGGCCACGCTGGTCGATGTAACGGGACTGGTGATCTACTTCTCCGCCGCTTCGTTTCTGCTGCGGGGAATTCTGCTGTAAAAGACAATCTTCCCCCGGAGCAGACAAGAGCTTCCCCCGGAGCAGACAAGAGCTTCCCCCGGAGCAGACAAGAGCTTCCTCCGGAACAGACAAGAGCCGGGAAAGTCAACACGATTGCCCCCAAGATCTCCCGGCTTCCAAATGAAACTCAATACGGCCGGCACGGCCCTGGCACGCAGGAGATGCAGCCCAGTCACTGGCTGCCAAAGACCGTTCACAAACCCGGCCCCCGGGGTTCGGCGGGACTGAATCCCGCCGCTCAGGAATTCCACTCCCCATGACGGCCGCTGGCCGACAAATGCCGTCTGAGGCGGGCACCGAAAAGAATCATCGGCTTTAGGCCGCCTTCCGCTGCACCGGAGCAGCTGGCGCGACGGGGCATGATACAGCCGGTGATAAATGGGACAGGTTTCCAGCAACTGTTCATGCCGGCCGGTCGCCACGATCTGCCCGCGATCCATCACCACGATCCGGGTCACGAAATCGAGCAGGCTCTGCGAAATGGTATGGGAAATCAGGAACGTCGTGCGCCCCTGCACAAAGTCCTTCAGTGTCTGATGGATCAGGGCTTCGCTTTCGGCATCCGCGGCCGAGGTGGCTTCATCCAGCACCAGAATGGAAGGATCTCGCAACATCATGCGGGCCAGGGCAATGCGCTGCCGCTGACCGCCTGAGAGTTCTTTCGCCTTGCCTCCCAGCCGGGTTTCATATCCCAGCGGAAGACTCTGCACGATGGGAAGCACATGGGCGCGCCGCGCCGCTTCTTCAATCTGTGAACGTGTCGCGTTTTCGGCTCCGTACTGGATATTTTCCAGCAGGGTGCCGTCGAACAGCACCGTTTCCTGGGTCACGATGCCCACCTGCCGGCGGAGGTCGGCCAGGGACAGTTCACGCATCGCGCGGCCGTCGATGAAAATTTCCCCGGCGTCCGGGTCATAAAACCGTGGCAGCAGATTCACCAGTGTGGATTTCCCGCAGCCGTTCGGGCCGACAATCGCCACCACTTCGCCAAATTTGACAGTCAGATCGACATGCTCGAGCGCCAGGGCCCGCTGCGGCTGATGATCGCGTCCCAGATACCGGAACGAGACATCACGAAATTCGACGCTGTCATGATGACGGGGCAGGGGAGCGGCCTTGGCCGGCGAGGTAATCCGGCTTTCCTGATCGATCATCAGAAAAATCCGGTCGATCGCGGCTGTGGAGCGTTTCAACCGGGGGAAGACGGCAGACAGTTTGCGGCAAGGATCGAGCAGGCCCGCGAGCAGGGCATAAATCAGCCCCAGTTCGGCACCGTCCATTACCTGAGATGACAGCTGGACTCCCCAGATTTCGGTTTTGCCGCGCATCACCAGATAGGCTCCGGGAATCAGCGCGGCGAACATGGCGGCCAGTCCCAGCAGTTCCAGCAATGGCTTGGCCGCGGCATCGATCCGGATGACCCGCATCGCCTTGCGGAAAAAGACGTCATATTCTCGATCGAACAGCCGGCGATGATGATCGGCACTGTGAAATCCGATGACGACTTTCAGCCCGTCGAAGGTTTCTTCAAGCACGGCATAAATCTGCGACATGCTTTCCATCATCCGGCGGCTGGCCCGTTTGAGCATCGAGCCCAGACGCGCCAGAAACAGCCCCAGCAGGGGAATAAAGACCAGTGAAAGCAACGTCAGCCGCCAGTTGACATACAGGGCCAGCACCATGCAGGCCACACACTTGAGCGGTTCGCGAATCATGCGTCCCCCCAGTGTGGTGATCCCCTGCGAGAGTTGTTCGGCGTCATACATGAAGCGCGACATCAGCCCGCTGGTGCCTGCGAGACTCAGCGACTGATAGTCGAGTGCCAGCACTTTTTTCAGCAGGTCTTTCCGCAGACCCATTACGGCTGCTTCCGACACACTGCCGATCATCACATCCTGCCAGTACATCAGCAGGCCTTTGACCGCGGTGGCACCAATCAGAATGACAAACAGCCAGCACAAGGTGCGGAATTCGTTCTGCGGCACCCAGGGCATGACATGCAGCTTGAGCCAGTTGAACTGATACAGCAGACGCTGCTGTTCGGCAATTTCCCGCTGACGGCGCGCGCGGGTCTGCAGAGCTTCCACATATTCCGAATCCGAAGAAGAAACCTGCGTCGATTCCAGCGCGGCGATGCGCGCATCCAGCGCCTGCATTTCTTTCTGCAGGTCCGCTTCGCCGGTCTTCGCGCTTTCGACTCCCTGATCGACATATTCATGCAGACTGGTATGTTCCAGCAGCAGCTTGATGATCGGGAAGGCCACGGTCAGGTTGGCTCCCCACAATCCGGCAATCACCATTCCCAGCACACACGAAACAGCCAGGCGGTTCCGGTACGGTCGCAGATAAGGCCAAAGCCGGGGAAAACTGTCCATACGTGTGTCGATCCATGACGTCAAATAAAAAGCGGAGCAATCGGCCTGATCACTCGGTCATTCCGCGAGTCGGTTCCCCTGAACTGCTCTCCCCAGGCATCCGGCGGTTCCACCACCACAATCCCCCGGCAGGGCAGACTCTTTTTCAGTGCCAGCTCTTCTGGCGGCGCGGATTTAACTCTGAATCGTTCGTTTCTGTCCAGATGAATCGTGGCCGCTTTCCTGCCGGACCGATATGCTGTGCCTGTTTCCGCGGCCCTTTTGCTCCGAGCTTTCCAGCATGACCACTTACGCCGATCGACTGCATTCCGCCATTCGGGCCAAACGCACCCCGGCCCTGGTGGGAATTGATCCCCGCTGGGATCTGCTCCCGGCCGAAATCCGGACCCGGGCCGAACAGTCGGGCGGAACGGTCTACGAAGTCCGTGCCCGGGCGTTCGAAGAGTTCAGCCTGCGGGTGATCCAGGCGGTCGCCGATCTGGTTCCGGCCATCAAGCCACAGGCCGCATTTTTCGAGGCCCTGGGCCCGGCAGGAGTCCAGACGCTGGCCCACATCATCGCTGCCGGCAGAAAAGCAGGCCTGCTGGTCATTTGCGACGCGAAACGGGGAGACATCGGCTCGACCGCCGAAGCCTATGCCGAGGCCTATCTGGCAGGTGAAGATCCGGCAGCGGCTCCATTTGCTGCCGATGCCCTGACGGTGAATCCGTATATGGGGGTCGACACGCTGCAGCCGTTTGTCGATCGCGCCAATCAGGTCCAAGGAGGGCTTTACGTTCTCGTCCGCACCAGCAACCCTGGTGCGCGCGACTTTCAGGATCGCCAGACCGATGGGGAAACGCTGTATCAGGCCGTGGCCCTGCAGGTCGAACAACTGGCCCAAAGCAGTGCCTCCGGTGCCGACTACGGCAGCATCGGAGCCGTCTCGGGAGCGACATATCCTCTTGAGCTGGCAGAACTTCGAAAACTCATGCCGCATGTTCCATTCCTGGTCCCCGGTTATGGAAGCCAGGGAGGAAGAGCGCAGGATGTGGCCGCGGCGTTCGACCCGGACGGACTCGGCGGGCTGATCAACAACTCCCGGGGAATTTTGTTCGGTTTCCGGAAAGGCCCGCTGGCGGAAGAGTTCGGGGAGAGTCGCTGGGAAGACGCCGTTCGAGCCGCCACCCAGGCGATGATTCAGGATCTGGCCCAGGCCACACCTGCCGGGGCCTTGCAGATCGACTGAATGCCCCTGTTTCTCAGGCCGATCTTTTCCATTCTCGGGCAGACATTGACAGAAACTGCGCGGATAGGTAGTCTAGAGAAAGTCTCAGGTCGTCCATGCTTTCGCACGTCTCGGTTGCCTCCCTGGAGGAGCAGGCTGTGCAGAAGGCCTTTTTGTGCTTTGACGTTACCTCTCTGGAACGTCATGTGACGTTCGCCGTGCAGCAGTTTCAGGCCGGCCGCCTGCAGTTTTCCGGCAGCCAGAACTCTGCAGCCCCCCTTCACGCCGTCCTGTCATCCCCGGCTGATTTTCTGCGTTCCGAAATTTTTCAACGAGCCTGCCGACAGCTCTTCATGGGTCAACAGGATCAGGCTGTGAGCCTGCTGGAGCAGGTGTGGAATCAATGCTCTTCCGCCGCGCGGCTGCCGGAACGAATTGAAGCAGGCTGGCGACTGTCAGAGGCGTATCAGAGTTGCGGGCAGACAGCCCTGTCCCGGCAGGTCTCTCAACAGGTGATCTCGCTGGAACTGACGCATTCCGAAACCGGACCTCGAACCTGCAGCCCCTGGTATGCGTTGCAGATTGCGCAAACCCTGCAGCAGGAAGGAGATTCCGAGCAGGCAGTGGTCCGTCTGGAAGCCCTGGCCCGATGTTCCCCCGATGTCGAAATTCAGGCCGAAGCCTGCCGGTATCTGGCCCAATTGAGCCGAACCGTGCCGGGGACAGATCACTGGTTTGACTGGCAAAAAAATGCCTGCCTGAAATTTCTTCAATGCGGACACCTGTGGAAAGCACTTCACTCCCTGGAATGTCTGGCAGAAAATCTGCTGGCACATTCCCGATGGACAGAAGCCATTGATTCTCTTCGACTTGCGAACAAACTGGCAATCTGCATGAAACTTCGCACAAGAATTGCATTGCTCCGGCAACTGAGGCAGCAACTGCAAGCCAAAGTCGACCTGCTCAATTTCGCCACACTGCTCAATTGACGCAATCACAAGATGGAATGGCCGCAGGCCCGAAAAGAGCCTATGATAGTGGGGCCTTTCCATTTCATTTCACCTCCCCATTCAACGATGGCTTGGCCTCGACCCAAATTGGGGGTTTCTGACCGACTGACGAACACGGCCATGCCCGTGCGACTCTGGCTCAAAAACTCATCTGTTGAAGGTGGTCACACCATGATGATTCACGAAGCGCATCTTGCGCCTCTCCCTTGAATGGATGCTCAATGACGATCAGCAGGGACGACGATTCCGCCATGATTGAGGCCACCCGCCTGTTTTCATCAGGTGATGGTCTGCCTCCATATGGGAATCTGTCGGAATCCGCCGAGCTGTTCGATCGCTATCAGTCGATCGTCAGCAGCAAAGAAGTGACCTGGGACATGACCTATCGCCTGATTTCCCGTCTCGGGGCAGGCGGGCAGGGGATCGTCTTTCTCGCGGATCGGTCCGGCGCATTCGATGTGTCATTCCCGCTGGCACTCAAGTTCTATCGTCCCGACGGCTATCCCGACGTGGAGACCTATCGCCTGGAAATGGCGCGGATGGCCCGGGTGAACATGGAAACCGCCCGCATTCAGCAGGACCATCTGATCGACATCTATAACGTCGTCGAGTATCGGGGAATTCTCACCCTGGTCTCGGAATGGGTCGATGGTTATGACTTGCGGCACCTGACGACCCCCAAGCTGCTCAAGCAGATCAAGCGGGCTGTCGATGCCGACCGCTGGTCTTACATCAACGACGTCATTGTGACCGACGCCGGTTTTCAGTCGCGATTCATGCCGGGAGTGGCCATCGCCATTCTCCGGGAATGTCTGGCCGGCCTGGCCGCCTTGCACCGGCAAGGGCTGATTCACGCCGACCTGAAGCCGGCGAATGTGATGGTCAAGCAGACTGGAAACTGCAAAATCATCGACCTGGGATCAGCTTTCACCGAAAATGAGTATCCGCTGCGCCCCACCTGGACCCCGCGCTATGCCGCGGTGGAAGTGCTGGAAGGGGCCCGGCACACGGCCTTGTCGGATCTGGCCAGCCTGGGCTATGTGCTGCTCGAACTGCTGACCGGAAAATATCCATTCGCCGGCGTGGCCGACGGAGCCGAACTGATCAGCGTGAAACGCGATATCTGGCGGCGAATTCCCGATCTGCTTCCCAAGGATGTCGCCCGTAACAGCACCCTGGTGCAGATGCTTTCGAAGATGATCGCCCCGAACCCGGCCGATCGCTTCGCCTCGCTGGAAGAAGCCGATCTCTCCCCGTTCGGAGCGGCCGAAATTCAGCGCCAGCTGGTCAAAGTCAACATGACCACCGAAGTCGAAAACGAAATGCGCATCCTGATTCAGGAAATTTCGCAGTCGACAGCGGCAGACAACGCCCGGGAACGCCTGCGAACCACCGGCTGAAGCATTCGGCCAACGCATTCAATCCGCGGGCCGAGGACGGTTCCGTAAAGCGGGCAGCACCGAGAGCCAGACTGCACTTTCCGGTCTCCGCGTCGAGCAGTGTCCAGACAGAGGATTTTGCTCATTCCAGAGCGGCGGGATTCAGTCCCGCCGGCATTTCTGTTTGGGAGACGTGGTCTCCATTGAGCCAGACTGAAAAACGACATGAAGCATTCCATCACATTCGACATGTGACAGACTGCATGCACGAGATTGAAAACACAGAAAAATGCACTCGCTGGCGCGGCGTGCTCTGAAATCCTGACGACAAGAGATGCTCTGTGCGACTGACACTAGCAAGACGGCGGGAATCAACCCCGCCGCTCGAGTGGTTGCAACATGGGTGAAATCGCAACCTGTGGAATGGGCCAAGATTCCCTGGAGAAGCAGACGGACTTATTTCTTCGGAGCCTTGGCGGTCTGGGCCGCTTCGGTCATCACCCGTTGCTGTTCCGCCAGCTCTGAATCTTCAATCGCGGCAATCTCACGGACGGCAGCGGCCTGTTCTTCTTCAGTCAGTTCCGTGGGTTCGGCAGTTGTCGTCCCGCACCCGGTCAAAGGGAACAGCACGACCAGCAGGCAAAGGATTCGGCAAAAAGAAGACACAGTGAGTCCTTTGTTCAAGTTCTGAAATCGGATGTTCTGCAGGGATCGCAGCAGACCGTCTCTGGTCCACTTGCCAGGCGGGCCTGCCTGCTTCTGCCGTGCGGCGAAGAGTCCCTGACCATCAAGCGGTGTTGCTCGCAGCGATTAAAATTCGCCCAGAATTTCACCATCCTGACGGTGAGACAGGCGGCGAAAGGTTTCCCCATCGATGTTGTAACCAATCGTGCGGACGGCTCCGTCGCCCATGACCGCGTTGAAGCCCCCTCCATGCGGGCCACCGAAGTTGTCATACCAGTGACTGGTCACGGCCGGGTCCATCACCATCTGCACGGTCGCATCGCTCATGGGAGGAATGGCAAACAGGGTGCCATTGGCGTTGCGGCCGGCTCCAAATCGGATGATGTCTTCATCCCAGCCCGGGTTCACCCAGGATTCGTTATCGCCTCCTTCGGCAACGGTGCCGGCATTTCCCTGTCCGAGCGGGTTGAGTGCCTTTTCTCCGACCATCATGGTATTGGAAGAACCGTCGCTGATGCGCGAAACCGCCAGTTTGGTGCGGTTGGTCTGAATCACCACTCCAGTTTTATCGCCGGAGCTTTTGATCTTTCGCAGGTCTTCTTTTCCCAGAGCATTCTGACCATTGGCCGCTTCTGAATAGACATTGCCGCCGGTGTAATAACGTTCGCCGGCATTGCCTGCGTAGTCATTACGATAGATTTTCGAGGAGCCATAGGCGGTCGGCAGACGGCGGCTGGGACAGAAGTAAGCCTCGATGCGGCTCTGGCCGATCCGTGTCGTGGCGGCAGAGAAGTTCTGATCGTCCGCCAGGTCATACACGATTGTCTGTTCGAGATAGGGAAGAATCACATACAGCCAGCTGTATCCGTCGCTGTCCGTGGCCGAGCAGCAGGGGGCACTGCTGGCATCCAGATTGGCATCCTTGGCACCATCGTGCGCTCCCTGCGGCAGATAGCCTTTTGCCGACTCATAATTGTGGAACGCCAGCCCGATCTGCTTCAGATTGTTTTTGCACTGCGAACGTCGGGCTGCTTCGCGAGCCTGCTGCACCGCCGGCAGCAGCAGCGCGATCAGAATGGCAATGATCGCAATCACCACCAGAAGTTCAATCAATGTGAAGCCGGCGCGTTTTCCGGCATTCTTGCGGAATCCGGACGGACTAGTCTGCTTTGTGATTCTCATGTTCATTCTCCTGAGAGCCTTTGACAGAACCTTCCGCGATCCGCTCGCGGAAAAACTCTTCGTGTTCTGACACGGTTTTGTTCGCGGCTCCGAAAACCATCACATTTCGCCAAGATTGCATCCCTCTGGCAGGCAGGGCACAGTCTGTCAGCGGTCAGAACCGGCAGGCATTCCTGGCGAAATACTCTGGCCGATCAGCAGCGAACAGACCGGGTGCGGATCGCGCCGAGCCCCGAAATCTAAGAGCCCCTCACAAAGCCTTCCGCGATCCGCTCGCGGAAAGGAAATTCTCATCATGTGAGAGGTTTTGTTCGCGGCTCTAAGAAACATGCACTCGTCGCTCCGCACGGGAAGACATCATGCGGATTCAGATGAATCGCTTACGAAGAGACCGTGAAAATTGCGCAAATGCCTGCGCTTCACGCTGGCCGGCGAGGACAGACTTCCGCCGTAGAGAAATTGACTTTCACGCGCCTTCGATCCTGCTGCGTGACCGAGGTCCCCGGGGACCTCGGCCAAATCCTTCGGCTCCGTGAGCCGGGAAAGTGACCTGGCCATTCGCCGAGGCTTCGTGTACAGGTGAAATGCACTCGCCCGGAATGCGGAACACGGATTGTTCCAGAGAATTCCCGGCTTCCCAGAGACCCCCAACATGGCCGGCACGGCCGGGGCACGCAAGCGGGGTGAAGTCCCGAGGCAGGCGTCTGGCACGCAGGGCAGGGATGAAGTCCCGACAACAACCGTCGGCATGCTCATGCTGCTGACGCGACATGCGCATGGCCCCCAGGCCCGAAATCAAAGCATGATCGGCATCCGAAAGGAGGCGGAGCGGAACTCCGCCGCGCCGAATGGGAAAAAAGCAATCGGTGCTACTTGAGCGACTTCGCGGCCGCCTGCACCAGCAGCGGGTGATCGGTGCAATGCACATCAATCCCCAGTCCGGTCGCGAGATAATAATCCTGGACAGATTTCCCGGGCCAGCAGTTGATCATCAGGCCGTTCTTGTGGGCCTCCTGAACCGCCGCACGCGAAGTGCCGTTCAACTGGCAGGCAATGCGATCGGCTCCCAGAGATTTCGCCAGCTGAATGAGTTCCGGCGTACAGGGCTTCCCGACAATCAGCGACAGCGGAGCCTGCGGATTGATCTGATGAATTACCTTGATCGGGCGTTCATCAAATGAGCTGTAGACATATGTGGAGCCTTTGGCCTTCCGGGCTTCCGCCATCTCATAAAGCTTGTGGCAATAGGTGTCGATGCGGTCGTCAGGATAGAGCTTCCTGTTGCTGGTCTTCATCTCCAGTTCAATATAGGCATCCGGCTTGTCGGCGAAATAATCGAGGAACTCTTCGAAGAACAACAGCTTCTGGCCTTTTTTGGTCACGACATCCTTGAGCTCATCGGCCGTCTGATGCTCGATCGATCCATGCCCGCTGTGAGTGCGGTCCAGCGTGTCGTCGTGCAGAATGACCAGCACGCCGTCTTTTGTCATGCGGATGTCGGTTTCAAAGCCGCGAATGCCGCGCTCATAGCAACCGCGGAACCCTTCCATGGTGTTCTCTTCGAATTCCTGAACGCCTCCCCGATGCGCCAGAATCAACGGATGTTCAGTCTGGGCCAGCACATCACGGCCTGCAAACGTCATCACGGCAGTCAGCAGCAGACAGCACATCATCAGGGGGCGACTCATGAATGAAACTCCTTATGCCCTGTCAGGGCGTGGACCTGGGGGGACAGCACACGAAATGTCCGTCGCTGTGGGACATTGCGTGGAGACACCTCTCCAATTTTCAGAGTAGACAATGCCCTCACACTGCTTCTCAGGGAGCAGAACAGAGCGCCGGTGGAATTGCCGGGTCGGTCGGGGGACACAGCGCGCCGGGCAGGGGAATTCGCCACACTCTCAAACATCGAACTCAAAACAGCGAAAACGCACTTCAGGTCGTGAGCAAAACTGCTCAGTGAATGAAAATGTCTTCATCCCGAGCCGCTGGCGACACGTCTGTGATGGTTCTAACAAATTGTCTGGCGAAGCACAGCACGGGGCCTGGCAGATTTTTTTCAGTCGTCGGACCGGAAAATTCCATTTTTGAGCAGATTCGGCGAATGCTTGACATTGCCGTTCCCCCGTGGCAAAAGATGCATTTGTCATACATCTTTTCTGTGTTCGTTTTTTCTGTGTTCATTTTCGCAGCGGGAACCATGCGCCTGACCGTTCAGACCGATTATTCGCTGCGGATGCTGATGTACCTGGCGACCATGCAACGTCGTGGAACCATCCAGGAGATTGCAGTTCTGTTTGGAATTTCCACACATCATGTGGCCAAAGTGGCCAATCAGCTCGCCCGATGGGGGTTTGTCCGCAGCATTCGCGGTCTTGGCGGCGGGGTGGAACTGGCCCGGCCGGCGGAAGAGATTTCGGTCGGAGACGTCATCGCGCAGTGTGAAGGCAACACCCAACTGCTCGAATGCATCTCTCTCGAAAACGTGTGCGCCATTCAGTCATTCTGCAAACTCAAAGGAGTGCTCGCCCAGGCGGAACAGGTACAGATGAATTATCTGAACTCTGTCAGTCTGGCCGACATCATTCCCCGCAAACGGCAGTTGACTGAACTGGCCAGGTGACCTGCCCGCAACACTTTCCCTGGAGGATCTGATCCGCAGCCTGACCATGCCCTGATTCTTGTGCGAAATGCCGACGCCGGTGCTGTGCCGCATTTCGCCCCTGTTTCCACTGGTTCACTGAACCGGTGGATGCCACCTGTTCCGCCAAGTCCCGTTTTCTGCCAGCTACAGGAACTGCTTTATGTCACGCCCGTTTACTCTGTCCGTCTCCAGTCTCACAGTCGCTTTCACGCTGACAGCCCTGCTGTGGTCGCCCGTCCTGGCGGAAGCTCCGGCCCCGGCCCCTTCGGCCGAATCCGTGGCGACTGCACGCAAGACGATCAAAATTCTGGATGAAATCTACAAGCGCATCATCGTGCTGGTCACCGACAAATATGTGCATGACGAAGAGGACTTCGCGGCCGGAAGTGCCGCGGTGCTGCTGTTCCGGCAGATGTCCGCAGGAGGAACCCATCAGGTGCGTCTGCTCGATGCCACTGGCGAGCCTTATGAGCCGGAAAATGTCGCCAAGGATGAATTCGAAAAATCCGGCATCAAGGCCCTGAAAGGCGGAGCCGCGGAATATGAACGTATTGAACAGAAAGACGGGAAATCCATCCTGCGTGTCATGACCCCGGTGCCGGTCGTGCACGAGCGCTGCGCCATGTGCCATGAGCAGTACAAAAATGCCAAGCCCGGCGAGCCGATCGGGGTGCTCAGCTATTCCATTCCGCTGCAGTAAGCGTTCTGCCTGCCCGCCTGCCCGACGCCAGAATGCTGCCGGCTTTCCCGCCCGTGGAAATCAAAGGCCGCTTCTGGTGTCGGACTTTTCTGACAATCACAACAGGCTGAGGCACAACAGGCTGATGAAATCTTTCTCCTGAAATTTCGCGACTGCAGACAGCATCTCAGGCCCCGGCCAGGCCACCGGCGAACAGATTCTGCAGAGATTGCACGCCGCGCTGAATGTCGCCGAACCGGTCGGCCCCTTCGCGGCGAGAGACATTCACCCAGCCGGTGAAGGCCATTTCATTCAGCAGGCCGGCCACTTCGTCCCAGTCGATTTCTCCTCGACCGATCGGCGTTTCCTGACCGCGACTGCCATAGCCGCGTGCGGCATCGCGTGCTTCCAGATGCCCGATCCAGCCGAACAGGGCGCGCAGTTCCTCCGTCACACTCTGCCCGGCCAGAACCCAGCTCGCCAGATCGGCATCGACACTGACAGGGCCGGACTTCACCTGATTGAGCAGCTGCTTCAGCGTCTCGGCGGAATCGCCACTGGGAATCAGGCACAGCGTCACTCCATGATGGTTGGCCCCCAGCGCCAGCTCATTGAGCAGTCCGGCCAGCAGGGCATGCTCCGGAGTTTCCGACTCAGGCACCGTTCCCGGGCGAATCGTCATGCGGCGAATTTTCAACCGCCCTGCAAATTCAATGGCCTGCCGGAGTGCGGCCAGCCGTTCCTCCTGCCGGTCCTGTTCTGTCAATGGGCTGCGCAATGGAAAATGGGCCGAGCCGGCAGTCAGCCCCCGTTCCGACAGTTCATGCAGCAATTGCCGGCGTGCGGTTTCGCCAAACCGGCCCGGGGTCACTTCGCTGCGCAGGTCGAACTGCACTCCATGCACTCCCAGCTGCATGGCCAGCCGCAACGACTGGCGAAGATCACTGTGCAGGGCGGCAGTCGGCACGGACAAATGAATACGCATGACAGAAAGCATCTTTACTGCAGGGAAAAAGGGAATTCTCGCCCGATCATAACCGGCAGCGTCTTCCTGCTCCATGTGTCCTGCTCTGGATCAGGCAGCCGGGAACCGGAAGCAGTGCTGGCAAATCCGGTGTCCATCCGACACACTGCACCCCCGGACATCGGTCCATCCATCCTCTTCGCGGAGCAGGGAAGTCTGTCATGCAGCTGCGTGCGATCATTGAGTTTCTCGAGCGGTTCGCCCCGGCGGAACTGGCCGAAAAATGGGACAACACCGGGCTGATTCTGGGAGACGACACCACCGACGTGCTGCGGGTGATGACCTGCCTGACACTGACCAGCGATGTCGCCGCCGAAGCGGTGGCCCGGCAGGCGCAACTGGTCATTTCCCATCATCCACTGCTGTTCCGGGCGGTTCAGCGTCTGAATTCATCCACGGTCGAAGGCCGGCTGATTCTGCAACTGCTGCAGGCCGGAGTGCAGGTTTACAGTCCGCACACGGCTTTCGACAGTGCCCGGTTCGGCATCAATCAGCAGCTTGCTGAATCCCTGGAGCTCGAAGAGATCCGCCCGCTGCGGCCGGCAGGCGAATCGCTGCCCGGGGCCGGAGGGGCGCGGTTCGGAACACTTCCCGGTCCGGTCCCGCTGGGAACTTTCATTCATCAGCTGTGCAGGCGCTGGAATTTGCCCGGCGTTCAATATGTCGGCCAGACCGACCGTGTGCTGACCAAGGTCGCTGTCGCCTGTGGATCGGCGGCGGAATTTCTGGAGGATGCCCAGGCCGCCGGCTGTGACGTGCTGGTGACCGGAGAAGCCCGGTTTCATGCCTGCCTGGAAGCCCGGGAACGGCAGATCGGACTGATTCTTGCCGGACATTTCCAGACAGAACGGCCCGGCATCGAGGCTCTGGCTGCCCGACTGCAGACGACGTTCCCGGAACTGACAGTCTGGTCCAGTCAGGTGGAATGCGCCCCACTCGTCTGGCATCTCCCGTCGGCAGAACAGGCGTGACCCTCGTTCCTTTTCCTCCGGCACCGGGCTGACAGTTATAGAGGCTGACAGCAAGTGGAATGGCAGCAGGAGACAGGTCGCAGGAAGACCGGTTCCCCTGAAATTCCGCCCCCGGCGTTTCACACATTTCCCCGGGGTCTCGAAGACACTCGGAACTCATCACTCGTGAGAGTGATTTCATCCACGGCTGCACTTCGTATGTCATTGACCATTCTGACCACACATGGCCTGCCTGCCTGCTCGCTGGGATGTTACGGCGAGATGCGGATTCCGACGCCGCATTTCGACCAGCTGGCATCTGAATCACTGGTGGCCGACTGGTATTTCAACCTGGGAAAAGTCCCTGCAGCCGATACCTCCCTTCCCAATCTTCAGGAACTGACGCCGGCCCCGCTCACGGCCAGCTTGATTCAACAGGCGGCGAACTGCTGGCTCGATCCGCAATCGGTGGAGGCGCTCATCGCGAAACTGCCACCAGAAGACGCGGCCTGGCAGGCGTGGCTGCAGGTCTCCGAAGAAGAAGAAGAAGAAGAAGAAGAAGAAGAACTGACCGTCTGGCAGCGCGGGTTGATCGCCTGCACGGCACACACACTGTCCCTCGACGCCGCGCTCGGCGAAACACTCCGACAATGGACCGCCTCACAGAAAACAGGCGATGTCCTGGTTATCCTGGGCTGCACCGGAGATGTCCGTCGTGGTCCGGCCGGACATCCGGACTGGCTCACTCCTTTTTCCGAACCCGCGGTGCATGTTCCCCTGCTGGTCCATCAGGCCGGTCAGTCGACACATCAGCGTCTGCAGCAACTCATCGGGCCGGCCCAGGCAGACTCCCTGCTGAAGGCGCTCGCCTGTTCCGCCGGCGAGGGAGTCAATACCTGGCGGGAAGAACTGCAGGAAGCGCCGGTGATCTTTCAGCATGGTCCAGCGTGCAGCCTGCGGACGCGTGACTGGCTGCTGATCGACATGCGCGAGCCGACGGCACCCGGTCAGGAATCGGGAATCGCGCTCTTTCGAAAACCGGAAGACATCTGGGAAACACTGGACGTTGCCGCACAGCACGGCGATATTGTCGAAACATATCTGGCGACCGGACGACTGACGTCAGAAGACAGCCCTGCGTCGGAAGAAAATCAATCCTGACCGCAGGGCCTTCAGTAAAGGGGCATGATGAAAATCATCGACGCACACCAGCACTTCTGGCAGCTCGATCTGCCGTTCGACACTGCCTGGCTGCGAACAGAATCTCATCGCAAGATCTGCCGTGACTTTCTGCCGGCCGATCTGCAGCCGCGGCTCAAGCAGTGCGGAGTCGATCAGAGTCTGTTTGTGCAGACTCAGCACAACCTGGACGAAAACCGCTGGGCTCTGTCGCTGTGCGAACATTACGACTTCCTCGCCGGTGTCGTCGGCTGGGTCGATCTGGCCAGCCCGGAATGTGAATCCCAGGTCGTCGAATTCAAAGCCCATCCCCAGTTTCGGGGGGTGCGGCACATTGTGCAGGGAGAAACAGACCCGGACTTCATCATCCGCCCGGAGATCATCAAAGGCCTGCAGGTGCTGGAACGCCACCAGCTCCCTTATGACTTGCTGTTCTTCGCCAAACATCTGAAACATGCCGAGACCGTCGCCCGTCAGGTTCCCGACCTGCCGCTGGTGATTGATCATCTCTCCAAACCCCAGATCAAACTGCACGCCATGGACAACTGGCTGCCGCATTTACGCAAAGCGGCCAGTTGCCCGAACGTGTACTGCAAACTGTCCGGCATGGTGACGGAAGCCGACTGGGATCATTGGACCCCGGCCGATCTGCAGCCGTATGTCGATCAGGTGGTCGAACTGTTCGGGCCGGAACGCTGCATGTTCGGGTCAGACTGGCCTGTCTGTGAACTGGCCGGAACATATTCGCAGGTATACTCGGCGCTGCGAACCTGCCTGTCCGGACTGAGTGATTCAGAACAGGCCCAGATCTTCGGCGGAACCGCCCAGCGATTTTATAACCTACCGTCGGCATAGAGCCGGTGGCTCATTCCGGCTGCGCTCACTGACGCTTCCATGTTCTGAAAGAGACTTCGAGTTCGCGACTCGTGCCAATCACACGGAAATGAAGCATTCGGAAATGCCTGCCGGTCCATTCACTCGGCCGTGGCTGTCCCTTCGATCTGAATTTCAATCGTCGGCTGGCTGGGCCGATCCGACTGCAGACGCAGCACACCTGAAAAAGTCCCCGCTTTATCCGGGGTCGCATCCAGTTCGAGCCACTGCTGCGCACCTGCTGCCTGGGGGAGCATGACATGCAGAAATTCCGGTTTTCCGGCCGGATCAAGCTGCAACTGAAACGGCTGCCCGTCCACACTGCTGAGCAGAATGCGGCGGCTGCGTGTTTCCCCGACCGGCAGCGAGCCAAAATGCATCCGGGAAGGAAAATTGATCGCCCGGGCAAGATACAGCCGCCAGGTGGCCGGAGCACTGGCCAGCACCGCGCCCTTCGGGTCGGCAATCGTGACCGTCAACGGAACGGGCGGAATTTCATCGGTCACATCGGCCGAAATCTGCGAGCTCAGAGTCACCGCCCAGGCTTTGCGAAAAATTCCGGCTTCCAGTTCTTCCGGGTCACCCTGCGCGGCCACAGATGTCACGGTGACATTTTTCGGCAGTCCCCGAATTTCAGGCTGCACAGTCGCCGGTACCCCCTCGCGGCAGGTGTATTCCACCAGCACTTCGCGCACATCCTCGCGCGGCAGGCCGGGCTGTTTCTCCACCGTGATTGCCGAAGGGGTGATGCGCAAATCGAGATAGGTCCGCAGCTGGCAGTGAAACGTCACGCGGCGGCTGCCGGCCGGTTCCGGGATTTCAAAATCGGCGGTGTATTCCTTGGAGCTTTCCATCTCCGGCGGCATGGCATTCAACTGCAGCCGCAGCTGTTCGCCTGGCGGAACTGTGAGCTCACTGCCGGCGACCAGCCGTTGACCGTTTTCGACCACCCCATAACAGGAACAGCCCGTCTTCTTCAGCAGGACCATTCGGGTTTCACCGGCGGTGTTTCGGATTTCAATCGGGCAGAAGACCAGGGAAGAACGGTCCTCGGCATTGCGGACTTCGCTGATCAGCACGCCCGGGGCGGTGAATTGCGCGGTCAGATCAATTCCGCCTGTCGCATGAGGCTCTTCACAGCCCGACCAGAACAGAGGAGCCAGCAGCAACAGGCACCCTGGCAGCAGGCGCAGCGGCGGGCATGGCAAAAGCCACTGCAAGAGACGCGGCAAGAGCCACGGCGACCGCAGGCACGGGGCAGGTTTCCTGTTCTCAATAATCGGCAAAATGGCAGGCATAACCGACACGATAGAACATCAACTGGCCGGGCTTCAATTTGAGCAGCAGGCAGAAAACAGGAATTCAGTTGAAACCCGCAACGGGGATCTTCTGCAGGAGAATTGAAAATCAGTCACCAGATGACCTACAACGGCGCGGCTTCCCGTCGACGGAAGAACAACGTCATTGGCCTTTTTGCTTCAGGACTGCTGCCGCGTGCTCTATTCATCTTCCTCGCCTGTTCCGTCCACTGCACAGCTGCGTCAATGGGATCTCGACCATGTCTGGCACCCGTTCACTCCCATGCAGGCCTATGCCCGGGAACAGGCCCCTGTCATTGCGAGCGGGCAGGGATTTCACCTGACCGACATCGACGGGCGGCACTATCTCGACGGCATTTCGTCGCTGTGGTGCAACGTGCATGGGCATCGCGTGCCTGAAATCGACCAGGCCATTCGGGACCAGCTGGATCAGATTGCCCACACGACCTTACTGGGACTCTCTTCCGTCTCGTCGATTCAGCTGGCCCGGCGACTGGTGGACGTGGCTCCGGCCGGTTTGAACCGGGTGTTCTATTCCGACAGCGGCTCGACGGCTGTGGAAGCGGCCTTGAAGATTGCCTTCCAGTATCACCGCCAGCACGCCAGCCGTCGCAGTGACCAGCGAAAGCTGTTTCTCACCATTGGCGGAGGCTATCACGGCGACACCGTGGGAGGGGTGAGCGTCGGCAGCATCGAGCTGTTTCACCACGTTTATGGGCCGCTGCTGTTTCAGACTCTGGCCCTGCCATCGCCCGGGGCGCTGCATCTTCCTGCCGGCATGACCCGCCATGACTATCAGCAGTTCTGCTTTGCTGAAGTCGAACGGGTGCTGCAGGCACATGGCCAGCAGGTGGCCGCGGTGATCATGGAACCGCTGGTGCAGGGAGCCTGCGGAATTCTGGTGCATCCGCCTGGATATCTACGGCATGTGCGCGAGCTGACCCGGCACTATGGAATTCCGCTGATTGCCGATGAAGTCGCGGTGGGCTTCGGACGGACAGGCACGCTGTTCGCCTGTGAGCAGGAACAAGTGACGCCGGATCTGCTCTGTCTGGCGAAAGGGCTGACCGCCGGATATCTGCCGCTCGCCGCCACACTGGCGACCGATGACATCTATGCGGAATTCCTGGGCGAGCCCGGCGCCGGCCGAACATTCTTTCACGGACACACATTCACCGGGAACCCACTGGGATGTGCCGCCGCGCTGGCGTCTCTGGAGCTGATCGAACGCAACCGGCTGCTCACCACCGTTCAGGCGAACTCGGCCCGACTGGCCGACCGGTTGTCGGTGCTCCAAGATCATCCGCATGTCGCGGAGATTCGCCTGAAGGGGATGATGGTCGGCATTGAACTGGTGCAGGATCGTGACGGGTTGAAGCCGTTTCCTGCAGAACGCCGGACAGGACATCTCGTCACTCTGGCTGCCCGGCGACAGGGAGTCATCATCCGCCCGCTGGGAGATGTGATCGTGCTGATGCCTGCTCTGGCCATGCCGGAAGCACTCATCGATCAGCTGTGCGATGTGGCGATATCGGCCATCAATGAAGTGACGGCACAGGTGTGAAGCGGGCGACTGCAGCAACAAAGCCCTGCCCCCCAAAGCATTGCAGCCGCCAGACACTTCCCAGGTCTGACGATTTCGGGCTTACTGCGTCTGAATGGAGATTTTGCGGGGCTGGGCGCGCGCCACGCGCGGCAGCAGCACTTCCAGCACCCCATTGGTCAACTTGGCCGAGATCTTCTCATGGTCGACATCATCGCTGAGGATAAATGACCGCAGAAAATCACCGACGTGATATTCCTGATGAATCAGGTCGGCATCGGTGGAAGCCGGGAAGTCGACCCGGCCGAACAAGGTCAGCCGGTTGTCCTGCACCTGCAGGTCGAGACCGTCCGGAGTGACGCCCGGCAGATCGGCCCGTAACATCAGCCCCTTGTCGGTTTCGAAAATATCGATCGGCGGAGTGCGCACCCAGCGTTCCGGTGCCTGATCCGGCGCGCGATCCGACAGCGGGGCGTCCGGCGCTGCCGCGAAGGCCGCATCGGGAGCGGGCAGGGCATTCGCTTCTGGAGAGGACTGATCTTCCGTCATCTGTCTGTTCCTGTTGATGCCTGATCTCAACCGCCAGAACCTGACGGGCCAGAACCTGTCTGGACTGTTCAGTACCGCAGACAACCGGGCTCAAAACGCCCCTGGTCCTGCAGCACGGGCGGACCGGAGTTATTGGGGGTTCAGGTTCCCGGCCTGTGAGGAATTGTCGGATTGATTCAGCTTGATCTGACGAGGGGCTGTCGCCGGGAGCTTCGGCAGATGCACCTGCAGCAGACCATGGTTGAGTTCGGCACGGATTCCGTGTTCATCCACCCGTTCGGGCAGGGAAACGACACGTTCCCAGACGCCGCTGGGACGTTCACTGCGACGAAACCGGTCGGCCGGAATTTCCCCCTGCAGCATCCGGGAGCCGCGCAGGGTGAGCTTGCCGTCGACCACATCGATTTCGAGATCCTTGACGTCACAGCCAGGCAGCTCGGCGGTAATCAGATAGGCCGTCGGCGTTGCAAAGACATTGATGGCCGGGAAGGGACGCCCCAGACGCAGGCCTTCAATCGCCAGATCCATACTTTTCATCCAGCGATCCATTTCCCGTTCCAGATCCGGGAAGGCATGCAATGGATTTCCCCAACGAAAGACCGGCATTGATTCTGCCCCTGTTCATCCGATCCAGATGCGACCAACTTCCCCCGCAGATTCCAGACGGTTCCGTGATTCCTAACTGCAGACAGGTCGCGATATTACGCATGGAACCGGGAACAGAGTCAGGAATTAGCAAACTGCGCGCCGCCCATACATTTGCATCCGTTCATTCATCACAACCTCTTGTGATACAATAAGAAAAGAACCCTAAAAAAGATTTTCCCGGCGTCGGGACCCCGCCGGGGAATGTCGAACTGGCAGACGGAAAGGGGTTCAGCTCCGCAGGCACAGCGTTCGAACACGCAGGGAAGGGGGCTTCCTCACCCCAATGCGTGCTGTGACACCAGAACACCCGCCAGACGCTGGAACGGAGCAACGCCGGGCTGCGCAGGACGCCGGAAAATGCCGTCTGATCCCGTTAGAAATGCGAAAAATCCCTGCAGTGAATCTGATTCCGTCAGAATGTCTTTGACAGTGTGCTGATTCGATGTAGTGTTTTGCAGCAGAGCCAGAACGGCTTGCTGAAAACCATCGGCACTGGCCCGGCGTTGTCATTCCGACGACCGGGAAGGCCTCTGGCAGGGTCTGGCTGTGAATGCATTCAGCCTGCCTGCTGAACAGGAAAAGCACGAAACCGGGGCAGAAGATGTCTGCAATTCAACGATTTCTTCGGGATGACGGCGGCCCGACGGCCGTGGAATATGCGGTGATTGTGGCCCTGATTCTGATGACCTGCCTGGGGACCATCAAGCTGGTCGGCAGTACGACCAGCGGAATCTGGGCGACCAATCAGACCCGGCTGGAAGAAGCCGGTTTTTAGGGCCGCGAACATCTTCTCTCCAATGATGAAAATTCCCTTTCCACGAGCAGATCGCAAAAGGTTTTGACGGAGATTTTCAGGGCCGCGAACATCTTCTCTCCAATGATGAGAATTCCCTTTCCGCGAGCAGATCGCAAAAGGTTTTGACGGAGATTTTCAGGACCCTGATTCCCGGCACGCAGACAGGGCCGACATGCATTCAAGGCCGCCTGTTACAGCACGTCGCTGTCGCGCAGCTCGAAGATCTCGTCCGGCGAGATCATCTCCGGGGTTTCCTTGTCTTGTTTCCCGGGAGCAGGCCGTCCTGATTTCGAAACCGGGGCGGCAGGAACATCTTCCTCCTCCGGGAGAGCCACATCGGGCTCCGGGACCGCAGGAACTGGAGCAGACCGGGGGAGTGTCGTCTTCCTGGGAACCGGCCCATTCCCCAGCGAGCCCATCGGAGCCATGTGGAAGGCCACATCTCCCACCCAGAGAATATCCCCGGGGTTGAGCAGGGCTTCCCCCTGCACCGGGATCTCATTGACCCGCACGCCGTTCATGCTGCCCAGATCGCGGACGACGAAATGATCATCGATCTGCGCAATGCAGCAATGCTTGCGTGAGACCTTGCGACTCATGGTGAGCACGATATCGCATTCCGGGCCACGACCAAAAAAAATGATCGCCTTGTCCAGACTGATTGGAGGTCCGCCTCCGATTGGCACCAGCACCATCTTCATGCCACTGCGTTCCTCATTTGCCCCCCAGTCAGTCTTGCCAGTCAGTCACACCGCCTTGCCAGTCAGTCACACCGCCTGGCCGGTTCTTTTGTCGGCCAGTCCAGTCGCCTGCCATCTGAAGTCTGTGAGAAACCTGCGACCAGCGGCAGGGCAAAGCCCCTGCCATCGAAGCCGCAGCGTGCCTGCACTCCTTCCGATCCGGATGATCCCGGCCGGCTGACTCCGGCCTCCCGAATTCAGGTGAACCGAATCACTGCTGCCGGTTGCCGCAGACTGACCCGGCACTCTCTCCCCAGGCGATATTTCATCTTTTCGAAAACTCTATCTTAGCCGCAGGAGGAAAGAGAAATCACGACCGCCCTGCGGAAAAATTCATCGCATCTCGAAAATCATCCTCCCGCCACAATCCGCGTTGAACGCAACCTGCGATTACACCGCACTTTCCGCAGCATCACTCCATCTTTGGAAAGAGAAGTGAAATTCGTGGCTTGCTGATTGTCAGCCGGTTCAAAACAATTCCTGTTTTCCCTTCGGCTTGGATTCCTGTGTCTGCTCCCTGTCAGAAAGTCCTCGAGTGAAGTCGCTGAAGCGCTGGCTGAAAACCATCGACTGGAGATCCTCCGGAAAATGGACCGCCTTGTCTGTTCTGGTAGGAGTCATCGCAGGGTGTGGAAGCATTGCCTTCCAGACACTGGGCCAGATCGTCACTCATTATTCGCTGGCACAGTTTGCCGGATATGCTCCGCTCGAAGCGGCCGGGGAACATGGCCTGTTTGATCATTCCCATCTGGGGATGCCCAATGCCTGGATGATCATTCCGGTCATGATCGTCGGGGGGCTGGCTTCAGGCTGGCTGGTGTATACCTTTGCGCCAGAAGCCGAAGGCCATGGAACCGATGCCGCCATTGATGCCTTCCACAACAAGCGGGGACGGATTCGCGGACGCATCCCGCTGGTCAAAACCATCGCCTCCGCGCTCACGCTGGGAACCGGTGGCTCAGGCGGTCGCGAAGGTCCCATTGCGCAGATCGGGGCATCGTTCGGGTCTTTTCTGGGAACTGTTCTGAATCTGCCGGCCCGGGATCGCCGCATTCTGCTGGCCGCCGGTGTGGGAGCCGGAGTCGGAGCTATTTTTCGCGCCCCACTGGCCGGAGCACTCTTTGCAGCCGAAATTCTTTACAGCGAATCCGATCTGGAAACCGAGGTCGTTGTGCCAGCCGCGACGGCATCGATCATTTCTTATACTGTTTACACCCTTTGGCTCCCGGCCGATGTCCGCCATCTGCCGTTGTTCGGCGAGGGCCTGAAGCATTACAGCTGGCATTCTCCCCTGGAACTGGTGCTGTATCTGCTGCTGTCCGTCGTGCTGGTTCCCTGGGTCGCATTTTATGTCACGACCTTTTATGGAACGCAGAAGCTCTTCACGAAAATTCCTGTTCCCAAAATGTTTCGCCCGGCCATCGGAGCCGGGCTGGCCGGCCTGACAGGTGTCGGACTGTATCAACTCTGGGGCCAGGACCGGGCGGCTCTGGCGGTTCTCTCCACCGGATATGGAACCCTGCAGAATGCCCTGTCTCATGCGGACATGGTCGGCATCGGGCTGCTGTTCGCCGTTGCGGCAGTCAAAGTGATCACCACATCACTGACAATTTCCTCAGGCGGATCCGGCGGGGTCTTCGGCCCGTCCATGATCATCGGGGGCTGCGTCGGTTCTGCCACGGGACTGGCTTTTCAATACTTCTGGCCAGAACTGGTTCCGCAGCCGGAAACCTTCGGGCTGGTGGGCATGGCCGGCTTCTTTTCCGGCTGTGCCCATGCCCCATTCTCGACCATCATCATGGTGTCGGAAATCACCGGAAGCTATGGACTGCTGCTGCCGGCCATGTGGGTTTCCACATTGACATTTCTCATGTGCCAGCAGTGGAAGCTGTATACCAGGCAGGTTCGCACCCGCCTGGAATCGCCGGCCCATCGGGGGGACTTTCTGGTAGATGTTCTGGAAGGGCTGCATGTCAACGATGTCTACAAGCGTCGCAACGACATTCTCACCGTCTCCGAAAACGCAACACTTGAAGAAATCGTGCATCTGCTGGCAGCGACCCAGCAGCACTTTTTTCCGGTGGTGGACAGCGACGGAAAAATTCAGGGAATTTTCTCAGAGGACGACGTGCGTGCGTACCTGTATGATGAAACCCTGTGGAAGTTGGCCAACGCCCGCGATGTGATGTCGCATCGGATGATCAGTGTGACACCAGAGGATGACCTGGCCACAGCGATGCGCTGTTTTACCATCATTGCTCTGGATGAAATTCCTGTGGTGGATTCCCGGGACAGCGGAAAACTGCTGGGCACCTTGCGGCATCAGGAAGCCATCGCCGCCTACAATCGCCGTGTGATGGAGTTCAAGCAGGCGGCGGACGACGATGCAGCATAAGAGCCCGCTGAACGTATCATCCCTGCGAACGGTATCCCCTTTCCCTGTCGCGAGACCTGATGCGATTCCGGCTGCAGATCCCCTGGAGAATGCTGGCGGTTTTCGCCGGGATGGGGCTGCCGGGAGCGGGCCTTGCTCTGCTCAGCCGGGGCCTTTTCACCGGAGGGCAGATCATTTTTCATTCTCCTGTGGAGTTCCCCGGCTTCTGGGGACTGGCAGCATTGACCGCCGGGTGCGTGGCCGTGACAGGCTGGCGTTTTCACCACGACCGGCGTCTGAATTCCCGGTCGGCCGGAATGTCTCTGCTGCTCCGCCTGGGGCTGATCCTGGCTGTCTGGCTCGTGCTGCTGGAGCCCGCCTGGGAAAGCAGTTCTCCGCCGACCATACGCCCCCGCATCGCCCTGGCATTTGATTTTTCAGACAGCATGAACGCGGTCGACCGGCAGGCGACACTGCTGGAAAAAATGCGCTGGGCCGAGGCGATCGGCCTGTTTGCCGGCGAGATCTCCCAGCATCGGGCCGCACGCTGGCGGCCGCAGTTGCAGACCGGTCAGACACGGGGGCAGATATTGGGTCAGACACGGGGGCAGACACTGCAATGGATTGCCTCGGACGAATCCCTGACCACGGAAACGGCCAGGCAGCAGTCTCAGGCCCGCGAAGACAATCTGAACCGGCTGCTCGAACAGCTGGCCGACTCGTGCCGTCTCGACATTCTGCTTCAGGCCTGCAGGGCCCAATGGTCTGACCAGCTGGAACATCTGGCCAGTCAGAGAGACCTGCATCTCTTCGGCTTCGCGGACGCATCGATTCCCCTGCAGCCGGAAGAACTCTTCTCGGACCGCAGGCACTTTCCGGGTCTCGACCGCAGCCAGACTCACCTTTCTCGTGCACTGCAGAGCGCCGCGCAAAGTCTGGACACGCCCCCCTGGGCCGCGGCGGTTCTCTTCAGCGATGGCCATGACACCAGCCACACCGATTCCCGTCCGCTGCTGGAGACATTTCAGACCTTGAAAATTCCTGTTCATACCGTGCTGACAGGCTCGCGTGAACCGCCCCGGGATCTGTCGATTGTCTCGGTCGACGCTCCGCAAACAGTCCTGCGGAACGATCGCCCGCTCATCAAGGTGACGCTGGGAACGGCCGGTCTGAAAGAGACCTCCCTGACCGTTTTTCTGCAATCACTGGATCAGCCTGAGAGTCCCCGGCTGCGGCAGACAGCGCACATCTCCGGTCCTTCGACCTCCGTGGAATTCCTGCTCGATGAACTCCCGGTCGGGCCGCATCGCTTCCGAATCTGGACCGATACGGCCCCGCGGGAAACCCGTGACGACAACAACAGTGCGGACATTGCGATCTCCGTTCTGGAAGACCGTGTTCGTGTGCTGATTATTGCCGGGGAAAGCAGCTGGGAATTCCGTGCCCTGCAGGCCACGCTCGCCAGTGACCTGCAGATTTCTCTGGACAGTGTGCTGTTTGAGCCGCCGTCGCTCGGTATCGCGCCGGCAGCCCAGTTTCCCGCTCGCATCGAAGACCTGCCCAACGGCCCTGCGGAGTCTGGTCCGCTCACGCCTTATGATCTTGTGATTGTGGAAGGGACCGCTCCCCGACATCTGACCGCACGGCACTGGGAATGGCTGGACCGGTACGTCCGCCAGTCCGCCGGAACACTGGTGCTGACGGCCGGACATGACCGGCTGCCGATCAATGGTCCCCCCCTTGCGGTCGGCCTGCTGCCGGTCCGGAACGTACAGCCTGTCGAAGTTCCTGCCTCCCGGCAGACCGGGCCCCTGGATTCGCGCGGGTTTCAGATCGCTCTTTCCGAAACGGCCATCCGACTTCCGATGTTTCGACTGGGTGAAACTCCCGAAGCATCGCGGCAGGTCTGGGAGAGCCTGCCGGGGCAGACCTGGGGACTGACAGGTGAACTGCGCGGGGGAGCCAGTTGCTGGGCCAGCCCTCGACAGACCGAACCCGGCAAGCAAGCTGACTCACCACAGGCGAACTGTCTGATCGCTCATCAGTATGCCGGAGCAGGGCAGGTGGTGTGGCTGGGACTCGACAGCACCTGGCGCTGGAAGCCTCGCACAGAGAACCGTCCGCATGATCGCTTCTGGAGACAACTGGTCCGCTGGGGAGCTGCCTGGCGATCGAATGCCACAACGCAGCCGGCGCAGCTGATACTGCGCAACCCGCTGATGACGGCAGACCGGCCGGCGCACATTCTCGTTCGATTCCATGCGGAACTGGCGAGCCGGCTTTCGGCAAAGTCCCCCTCGGAATCCCCCTGCATCGTGATCACCCCGGATGATTCGGGCGCAGGCACCGCCAGCCCCGTTCACACCCCCAGCCCCGTTCGCACCGACGCCGCAGTCCGTCCCATCCAGACCATTCCACTTGCTTTGCCACGCGATCACTCCCTGTGGTGCGAAGTCACGGCCAGCGGACTGTCGCCGGGAAATTACAGCGTCTCCCTGCAATGGCCCCCGGGGATATCACTCGACCTGCCAGCCATTCCCCTGGTTGTGCGACCTGCTGTTCGTGAAGAGCAACTCGACAGGCAGGCCCATCCCTGGCTGCTCGAACAGATTGCGGCCGTCACCGGCGGCACATTTCTGGAGCTCAACGAACTGTATCGTCTGGCGGATCTGCTGCCGGGAACAGCCCTGCCGGTGCGCCGACAGGTGCCGCTGTTCGACGGCTGGATCGGCCTGCTGCTGATCTGCAGTCTGGCGACGGCAGAATGGATGCTGCGGAAACAGCACGGGCTTCCTTGAGCGGCGCAATTCGAGCGGCTCACGTTCGCCAGGGCCGTGCTCCATCACCTGGCGAGCGACGTTGCATCGGGAGCCCCCAGCGCTTGCGGGCTCAGGCGAGAGCGCATCACTCCCGCATGGGCCGCGTTCCGCCACGCGGCATATTGCGTTTCATCAAGTGAAACGCGTGCTGTGCGGGCTCAGGCGAGAGCAACCTGCTCTAGCGCCACCGGCTCTTCCTTGACCATTCACTTCCCCTGCGGAGGGGGTGTCTTCGAAACCTGATTCCGTATCAGAGCCGAAGTGAACCCGACCAGATGCCCCTGGTCCTGACGGACCTGCTGCAGCACATCGAGCCGGCCGGCCTGCTCGCACAGTTCGTCGAACGACACACTGATTTCTTCATCCAGGCTGGTCAGATACCGGCTGGCGACATCGACCGCTTCTTCCAGGCGTTGGGCCCGAATGAGCAGATCCACCAGGACATAGGCCAGCAGCGGCTTGTCCTGTTCGTCCGGTTCCTGCTCAAGCTGCCGGCGAAAGTAATCGAGTCCGGCGTCAACATTCCGCCCGGAGAGGATGTCAAAAAAGTGCAGATGTGCCGGGTAGTAATCGAGAAACGGAGGCTCGCCCCCGTATTGCAGGCTGCGATCCAGCCGGCTGCCGTACAGGGCCAGTTGCCGGGCCAGGGCAATTTCCCCGGCGGGAGCCGTGATGGAACGGGCGAACCGGACCACCGAACTGAGATGGGAGACATCGACATGATAACTTCCCCCCTCGAAGAGCCAGTCCCGTCCGACCAGGAGTTTTTCGAGCGTCAGATCGGGAGGAAGCATCGGCATGCGTCGCTCGACCTGCCGCCGGACCGAGGCCGTCAGTTCGTCATACAGGGTGCGGACCAGCAGACGGGCACAGTCGCTGCGCTGCTCCGCCGAAAGCTGTCCCAGAACCTGATCGAGCGAGGTGATGGAGTTGCACAGGCCATTCCCCTGCAGCACCCATCTCAGACCTTTTTCCGGATGCACCCCTTCGTGCAGGGCGATGCGAATGTACCGGTCGAGCAGTTCGTAATCGTCCATTTCGTCCGGCAGCCGGGCGAGAGCTTCGGCGATCGGCCCCGGTTCCCGGATCACTTTCAGATACATCCAGGCGCTGAAAATGTCGTGATCCACAAGAAATCCGGCCGCGACCTCGCGCGCGGCGGCCACATAAGCGGCTTCGACCTGTTTGCGGAGCGGCTCCGGCACATCCTGCAGGGAGGCCGGTCGCGCCAGGGGCAACCCCAGTTCGAATTTCTTCTGCAACATCATGGCATCAAAAAGGTTGTGCCATTCCTTCCGGTCCCGCAGAGTCTGCTGCAATGACTGGAATGCCGCGGCAGGTCCGCCGGTCGACAGGGCCTGACTGATCAATTCGAAGGAAGTTGCGGGCATGGTTTTGCTGCGATTGTGCCGATGTAACCAGTGAATCAGAAAGAATCGTCAAATTTCAACGTGTCCATTCAGTATCCGGTGTCATTCGTCCGGGTCTGGCCGCTGCGTTTTTCGCGCGGGCGGCAACCGGGGAAATCTCCGGACCGGCAGGATCAGGCCGGCGCTCCTATTATGCAGGGAAGCGACTGGCATCGAAAGCCTGTGATCTGATACAGTTTGCGATTCGCTTTGTGGGTCGGTTCGCACGAGTCCCTGATGTTCAGAGACGGACCGGTCTGCATGGTCCCAACCCGATTTCCGGTCTCAATTTTCCCCGTGCAGGTTCTTACCGGCAGGGATCGTGACGGGAAGTCGATAGCTTGCTGCCAAGGTTTGTTCAATGGTTGACCGTAATCTTATTCGTGAATTCCAGGTGGATGATGCCGAACTCGATGCCGCACTGGGCGGGGAGATTGGCGACTGGATTGCTTCAGAAGACGACCGGATGGATCGCGTTTACGAACGCACCTCCAGTCCGTTCGATGCCAATCAGCTGGTGCAGGGAAAAGTGCTGAGCATCGAAGGGGACGAAGTCCTGGTCGATATCGGATATAAAAGCGAAGGGATGGTTTCGCTGAATGAATGGGCTGAAGACGAAGAAAAGCCCAAAGTCGGCGACACCATCGAAGTGCTGCTCGAAGAAATTGAAGACGACTTCGGCCTGGTGCTGCTGTCGAAGCGCAAAGCCGACCGCCAGAAAGACTGGGACTGGGTCGTGGGCCGCCACGGCGAAGGGGACACCATCAAAGGGATGGTTGTCCGCAAAATCAAAGGGGGCCTGCTGGTCAACATCGGCGAATCGGTTTCGACCTCGGGCCAGCGCGGCGTGAACGTGTTCCTGCCGGCCAGCCAGGTCGATGTCCGTCGTCCGGCCGATATCGGCGAATTCGTCGGCCAGCCGATCGAGTGCATGATTCTGAAGATCGACGATGCCCGCAAAAACATCGTGGTCTCCCGCCGCCGCCTGATCGAAGAACAGCGCGCCGAAATGAAGCGCAAGCTGATGTCGGAAATTCAGGAAGGCCAGATCCGCAAAGGGGTCGTCAAGAACATCGCCGACTTCGGTGCGTTCGTCGACCTGGGCGGCATCGATGGCCTGCTGCACATCACCGACATGAGCTGGGGACGCATCAACCATCCGTCCGAAATGGTCAAGATCGACGACGAAATCGAGGTCATGATCCTCAACGTCGATCGCGACAAGGAAAAGATCGCCCTGGGTCTGAAGCAGAAGCTCGCCAGCCCGTGGGAAAATGTCTCCGAGAAGTACCCGGTCGGTTCCCGCGTGAAGGGCGAAGTCGTCAACGTGATGACCTACGGAGCCTTCGTGAAGCTGGAAGACGGCATCGAAGGTCTGGTGCACATCAGCGAAATGTCCTGGACACGCCGCCTGAACCATCCTTCCGAAATGGTGTCGATCGGCGACGAAGTCGAAGTGGTGGTGCTGGGCATCAACACCGACAAGCAGGAAATCTCGCTGGGCATGAAGCAGACCCAGCCGAACCCCTGGGACAACGTGGCCGACAAATATCCGGTCGGAAAACGAGTCAAGGGCACGGTTCGCAACCTGACCAACTACGGGGCTTTCATCGAACTCGAAGAGGGCGTCGACGGACTGCTGCACGTCAGCGACATGTCCTGGACCCGCAAGATTTCACACGCCAGCGAAATGCTGAAAAAGGGCGACGAAATCGAATGCACCGTAGTCTCGGTCGACGAAGAGCGCAAGCGTATTGCCCTGGGTCTGAAACAGCTGGATGAAGATCCCTGGGAAAGCCGCATTCCCCACCAGTTCCAGCCCGGTTCCATCGTCAAGGGCAAGGTCACCAAAATCACCAACTTCGGTGTCTTCGTTGAACTGGAAAAGGAACTCGAAGGCCTGCTGCACGTGTCGGAACTGACCGGCGGCGACAACAGCAAAACGGCCGAAGGCATTGTGAACGTCGGCGACGAAATCGATGTGAAGATTCTGCGGGTCGACACCAACGACCGCAAGATCGGCCTGTCGATGAAGCTCGATGCTCAGCCGGAACCGACCGAACCGTCTGCGACTCCTTCCGAAGGCTCCTCGGCTCCGCGCGAGCTGAAAGGGGGCATGGGAGGAGGCTCCGGCCCGCTGTTCACCATGGGCAACAAGTCGGATGAATCGTAGAGCCGGTGGCTCTGGCCGGGGTCTGCAGCACATCTGTTTCCTGAGGAAACAGGGCAGCACGCGGCCCCTGCGAGAGTCAGACGCTCTCACGGAACCGGTCCGGGTCTCCGGATCATGATGTTCCAAACACGCGCAAGGGTCGGTGAGAAATCACCGACCCTTGTTTTATTTTCCCAATCCTGTATCCCCTATTCCTTCCAGATTTCTGCCTGCGGTCGGCACTGAAAACGGCAACAGACTTTCACGCCCTCCTTGACACCCGTCAGACAAATGGGGAGCGGCACGATACGGGGACAGACGGAGCAGGACATGCAACGAATCTCATCCTTCAAATGGCTGGCCTGCCTGCTGATTCTGTGCGCAGGCGGAACATTGCAGGCTGCCGAACCGCAGTGGACGTTCGAGATTCAATTCTCCCCACAGGTGCAGTCCGAAGCCTTCACAGGAACCGTCTCTCTCTTCACAGCCCCGGGTGGATCTGTCGCGGAACCCCGTTTCGGGCCGAACTGGTTTCATCCGGCCCCCTTTTTGAGTCAGCAGGTGACTCGTCTGCATCCGGGTGAAACCGTCACGCTTGCTTTGTCCACGGCGAAGCACTTTCCGGTCTCGCTGCGCGATGAACAGCTTGATGGACTGCAGGTGCAGGCGGTCGCCCGCTTCAATCCCCTCGATCCGGAGGTCGGCACGGGAGTCGGAAATGGCTTCAGTCAGGTCGTGACATTGTCTGGCTCTGACGCAGGGCCGAATCGTGTGGCCTTGCGGATCAGCGAGTTGGTCCCAGAGCGAAAATTCCCAGAAACCGACCGGATCAGACTTCTGAGAGTCCGTTCGCACAAACTCAGCACCTTTCTGGGGCGCGAAGTCTTCATTCAAGGAGCCGTTACGCTGCCGGCCAGCTATTCGTCCCGGCCCGGGCAACGCTATCCGGTGATACTGGAAGTTCCCGGTTTCGGGGGAGATCACTTTCTGGCGTTTCAGCGCACTGATGAGCCGCGTGCCGGAGTCGAGTTCATTCGCGTCATGCTCGACCCGCGCTGCCCGCTGGGGCACCATGTGTTCGCGAATTCGGACAACAACGGTCCCTGGGGCGAGGCCCTGGTCGCCGAGTTTCTGCCGGCGCTCGACGACACGTTTCGCACGGTCGGCACTCCGGCCGGGCGCTTCCTGACAGGGCATTCATCAGGCGGCTGGAGCACACTCTGGCTGCAGGTGAATTATCCCGATGATTTCGGCGGCACCTGGAGCACGGCTCCCGACCCGGTCGATTTCCGCGACTTTCAGCAGATCGATCTGTACCGGCCGGGTGAAAACATGTTCCGGGATGCGAGTGGACAACTTCGCCCGCTGGCCCGCATGCACGGGCGCAACATTGTCAGTTACATCCAGTTTTCACAGATGGAAGACGTGCTGGGCCATGGAGGCCAGTTGCACAGCTTCGAAGCGGTCTTCAGCCGGCGCGGGGAAGATGGCTGGCCAGTGCCGCTGTGGAATCGGCAGACCGGAGAAATCAACCCGGCGACCGCAGAAACCTGGCGACGCTACGATCTGGGACTGCTGCTTCGCCAGAACTGGGAATCTCTAAGGCCGAAACTGCAGGGAAAACTGCACGTCGTGACCGGGGAGGAAGACACGTTTTTTCTCGAAGGTTCCACTCGATTGCTGCAGGAAACCCTGCAAAAACTGCGAAGTGATGCGGTCGTGACACTGGTTCCGGGCCGGGACCACATGAACCTGTATCAGGGGGGCCTGCGTGAGAATCTGGAAACCGAAATGGCGAGGAAATGGCTGGCCGCCGAGAATCGAAACTTGCAGAAACCTGAATGATCGACGATGTTGAACAGTTCAGGACAGGTGGCCCGCGCCTGTGCCTGCCAGCATGCCTGTCAGGGCTGCCTGTTTTTACTGTGAAAAATGCGCTGACCGCGCGACAGAATGCCTCCCCTGGACAACTCTATACAAATTGAGACGCTCTCAAAGTTTCCAGAAACGCCCTGTCAGGCCCCGGATCCGGGAGATCCTCTCCTGAAATCTGTTCCGATCCCGGACCTGGCATTTCGATTTCCCTGAATTTTTCAAACTGACAATCAAGCTGACAACGCCATCGAGAGTCAAGAGCCAGAAAGAAGATCCTATGACCCCGCTCGAATCACTTGTTGCCTGTGGAACCAAGCTGTGGCTGGATTCGATCGATCCGGATCTGGTTCGCGAAAACCGGGCCAATGGCGCCACCGGTGCGACTTCGAATCCGATTATTGTCTCCGACCTGATCAAGACCGGCCGGTTCGATCATCAGATTACCACCCTGGCCGAACAGGGCCTGGGAGACGAAGAGCTGGCCTGGCAACTGACCGACCAGCTGGTGCGCGATGCCCAGGCTGTCTTCCTGCCGGTCTGGAAAGAGACCCAAGGAGACGATGGCTATGTGAGCTTCGAACTCGATCCGCTGATCGAAGACATCGAGTCGAAGCAGTCTGTGGCCGAACGGGCGGCCGAATATGTCCGCCTCGGCAAAAAATGGTCGGCCGGGCATGAAAACCGGATGATCAAGGTTCCCGCCACACCGGGAGGACTGGCGGCCCTGGAAGAACTGGCCGCCGCAGGAGTCACCCTGAACGTGACCCTGATTTTTGGCGAACAGCAATATCACGCCGCGCGGGAAGCCATCTGGAAAGGGGCCCAGCGCCGCAGCGACCCGAAATCGCTGAAATCGGTCTACAGCATTTTTGTCAGCCGGATCGACGTCTATACCGAAAAGAACGTGCCGGAACTGTCGAAAGACGCGCAAGGCCTGGTCGGCATTCTGAACGTCAAACGTCTGTGGAAGCAGAATGTCGAATTCTGGAAAGACAAACAGCTGCCGCTGAAGCAGGAAATCATTTTTGCCAGCACCGGTACCAAAATGCCCAGCGACCCGAAAGACAAATATGTCGCCGCGCTGGCCGGATCGGACATTCAGACCAATCCTCCGGAAACCAATGCCGCCGTGCAGGAAATGGGAAAAACATACTCCCGGCAGGTCGATCAGTTCCCGTCCCAGGCGGTGATGGATGAAATTGATCAGAAAGTCGACTTCCCGAAAATGGTCGACGTGCTGATGCAGGAAGGGCTCGAAAAGTTCGCCAAGCCGCAAAAGGCCCTGCTCGATCTGATTTCCAAAAAGCGGATGCTGCTGCAGAATCAGTAAGCTGCCGCCGTCGTCGTCGCTGGGGTGCATTCCCCGGCTTGTGATTCACTCGCCTGAGCCACGGAGTTCATCTCCGTGGTCCGCGGGGTTGAACCCCGCGGCTCATTGTCATCTGAGCAGGCGAATCGGGAGACAGCCTGCCCCAGGAGAGTCTTGATGAGTGGCGATTGCAATTCGCGCGGTTTGTGGTCATCACCCCGGCGACTGGTGCTGTCGGCCGGAGCCTTACTGCTCGGACTTCTGGCAGGGGAACAGGCCATCGACGCCTGCACCCGCTGCGTCTATCTGGGATCGGATGACATCGTCGTCGTCGGGCGTTCGCTAGACTGGGTCGTCGATCCGAAGACAAATCTGTTTGCGTTTCCGCGCGGACTGAAGCGCCACGGCGCAGCAGGGCCACGTTCCGTCGAATGGACCAGCAAATACGGCAGCGTGATCTGCAACTTCTATGGTTGCGCCACGATCGACGGCATGAACGATCAGGGACTGGTCGCCAATGCGCTCTATCTGGTGGAATCGGATTACGGCACTCCCCACCCTGACCAGAAAACGCTGAGCATCGCGGCCTATACGCAATATGTGCTCGACAATTTCACTACGGTGGATGAAGCCGTCACGGAACTGGCGAAAGAGAAGATCGCCCTGATTGCTCCGCTGCTGCCTGACGGCAAACCGGCTCACGGGCATCTGGCGATTTCCGATCCCAGCGGCGATTCGGCCATCTTCCAGTACCTGAACGGCAAACTGCACATTCATCACGGCCGGCAATACCAGGTGATGACCAACTCTCCGGCGTATGATCAGCAACTGGCGCTGAATGCCTATTGGGAACAGATTGGCGGCATGGCAATGCTGCCAGGCACCAATCGCGCCGCCGACCGGTTTGTGCGGACTTCGTTTTTCATCCAGGCCATTCCCCAGACCGGTGATCTCAAGCAGGCCGTGGCGCAGGTGTTCAGCGTGATTCGCGGCGTGTCGGTGCCGCTGGGAATCACCACTCCCGGTGCCCCCAACATTGCCAGCACATTGTGGCGCACCATCCATGACCAGAAAAACAAAGTGGTTTACTTCGATTCGGCCACCAGCCCAACCGTCTTCTGGGTGCCGCTGTCCGATCTCGATCTGAGTGCAGGGGCCCCTGTAAAAATGCTCCCGCTCTCCAATGGCCAGACCTATAACGCCAACGCCGCGTCGCAGTTTGTTCCCGCCGAGCCGTTCTCATTTTTACAGGCCGAAGAGAAATCGACACGTTGAGAGCAGGTTGCTCTCGCCTGGGCCCGCCGGCGGCCTGTTTTTTTGCATGCGTTTCACTGAATGAAACGCAACCCGCCGCGTGGCGGAACGCGGCCCATACGGGATGATGGCGCTCTTGAACACACAGACCTGTGCCGAGTGTGCATTCCACCAGGCAGCACATCGCGACGCCCGAAAGGAAACGGATTTCAGACCGGCGCAGGCGGAATCAATCTGTTCCCCGTTGCCACAAAGCACAAACGATCTGTTTTATCACGGGAGCATCAGAAAACAGTCCGCACCGTGATGAAACGTGATGAAAGAAGTCCGCGATGAAAGAATTCGCCGTTCGATTTCCTTACTGACGGAATGCCGCATGCCTTCGATCAACCCGGACGATCTCCATGTCATTCTGGCGACCGACTGCGGCAGCACCACGACCAAGGCCATTCTGATCGAAAAGATCGATGGCGTGTATCGCCAGACCTTTCGCGGGGAGGCTCCGACCACGGTGGAAGAACCGGTTGCGGACGTGACCGTGGGAGTCCGGAATGCCGCGCGCGAAGTCGGGGAACTGGCCGGGCGACGGCTGATCGACGACGAAGGCAATCTGATTCGGCCGGCACGGGGGAAAGAGGGCTGCGACATCTACATTTCCACTTCGAGTGCCGGAGGGGGACTGCAGATTCTCGTCACCGGCGTGGTGAAGGAAATGTCAGCGGCCAGTGCCGAGCGCGCCGCGCTGGGGGCCGGAGCCATTGTGCTCGACCTGATTGCCGCCAACGACCGGCGACGCCCGCACGAGCAGATTCAGCGCATCCGCGAACTGCGTCCGGACATGGTGGTGATGGCCGGAGGCACCGACGGCGGAACCGTCAAACATGTGGTGCAGATGGCCGAACTGATTGCGCCGGCCAAACCGAAACCCCGTTTCGGCAGTCATTATCGCATGCCGGTCATCTTCGCCGGCAATCAGGAGGCCGCCGGAAAAGTCCGGTCCAGCTTCGATGACTCGGTCGCCCTGTCCGTGGTCGACAACGTCCGGCCGGTTCTCGAACGCGAACATCTGGCGCCTGCCCGAGACAAAATTCATGATCTGTTTCTCGAACATGTCATGGCGCACGCCCCCGGTTATGACCGGTTGATCGCCATGGCGGATGTGCCGATCATGCCGACTCCCGGCGCGGTCGGTGACATTCTGCAGAAAATCGCCAGCGCCCGGGGCATCAACTGTGTCGGCGTCGATATCGGGGGCGCAACCACTGACGTCTTCAGTGTCTTCACCGGTCCGGACGGATCTCCCTGTTTCAACCGCACGGTGAGCGCCAATCTGGGCATGAGCTATTCGATTTCGAATGTCTGTGCCGAAGCCGGACTGGAAAACGTGTTGCGCTGGGCTGGCCAGACGATGGATGAACGGGAGCTGCGCAACCGGATCAAGAACAAAATGATCCGCCCGACAACGATTCCGCAGACACACGAGGCCCTGGTGTTCGAACAGGCGGTCGCGCGCGAGGCCCTGCGACTGGCCTATCAGCAGCACAAGGAATTCGCCACCACCCTGAAAGGAGTCCAGCAGCAGCGGACCGTCGGCGACACCTTCTCGCAGAAGTCCGGCGGACAGTCGATTGTGAACAGCATGGCGCTGAACCTGCTGGTCGGATCAGGCGGGGTGCTTTCCCATGCGCCGGAAATGTCACAGACCGCGATGATGCTGATTGATGCCTTTGAACCGGAAGGGATCACGCAGCTGGCGAAAGACAGCATCTTCATGATGCCGCATCTGGGCGTCCTGGCTTCAGTGCATCCGCTGGCCGCCATGCAGGTGTTCGAACGGGACTGCCTGATCATGCTGGGAACCGTGATCGCCCCGCATGGCACCGGACGGGCGGGAAAGCCCTGCTTCCGATACCGGCTGCAAGGGACCGACTTCCACGCCGAAGGCGAAATTCGCGTGGGGGAACTGCGGACACTCGACCTGCCGGGAGATGTGCCGGGAGATGTGACCGTGCAGGTCGAGCTGGAACCGGCGCGCGGGTTCGATCTGGGAGCCGGGGCAGGCAAACCGGTGAGCGGGACCGTGCAGGGGGGGACCGTCGGGCTGATTCTGGACGGTCGGGGACGCCCATTGTGGCCCCCCAGCAAATAGCCCCCCGTCGCATCGCGACCATCATCAAACAGCCGCATCGCGGCCTGCGCAGGATTGTTCTCAGAATCCCTGACAAAACGGCCCCGATCCGTTCGCGGAAAGCAACTTCTCATTATCTGAGAGGTTGTGTTCGCGGCACGAAAGTGTCCATTGGGAACAGGCCGTTCAGAGCGCCATCATCCCGTATGGGCCGCGTTCCGCCACGCGGCGAGTTGCGTTTCATCCAGTGAAACGCTCGCAAAAAACAGGCCGCCGGCGGGCCCAGGCGAGAGCCACCGGCTCTCAACAACGGCCGTATCCTCGTCAGAACAGGGACGCCTGTCCCAGACGGATGCATCCCGTGCTCACTTATGCGTGCGTCTGTCAAGAGGGGAGACTCTGCATTTTCGCCTTCTGAGCGGACTTGCAGGATTCATTTACGAATTCCTTTCCATCCCATCCCTCAGGGCTTAAAATTCAACGGTCGCAAACCCCATGACACATCGCTCCCAGGCCGGGGGCGTTTGGCCCTTTGCACAGACGATCCTGCCAGAACTGACCGACGGAAGTGACCATTGCGACCGGCAGGAGTTTTCGCGATCACCCTGGTGATTCCGGACTCGTCTTCTTCGAAGACCGAAGAAATGCAGTGTTGAAATTTCAGTCTGTCCCGGAAAGACCCTGGCTGCTGTCTGCAACATCGCAACGTCCTGATGTCTGTGCACTCTTTTCTGCCACTTGAATGTCACACGCTTCTCAAACCATTCCGCTCACTCGTTCCGATGAAGCACGCCTGCTGTTTGGGCCGGGTGATGCGCATTTGCGCAAGATCCGCGAAACACTGGGAACCAGCATCGTGCTGCGCGGGGACTCCCTGATTCTCGACGGCACCACCGAACAGGTCGAACAGGCCAGCCAGATCTTTGCACGTCTGCGCGAAGTGCTGCGCCGCGACGGAGTCATTCATAATGAACTCGTCTCGCGGCTGCTCGACACCAACGCGCCGGCCAGTCTGGTTTCGGCCACCGCCGAAATCGATCTGTTCGAAAAAGCGAAAAAGATTCGCCCCAAAACTCCCGGACAGCAGCGGTATGTCGACGCCATCCGCAAACATGATCTGGTTTTCTGCACCGGCCCGGCCGGCTGCGGAAAAACCTATCTGGCCGTGGCCATGGCCGTGAATGCGCTGCGGTCGGAACAGGTGCGCCGCATTGTGCTGGTGCGCCCGGCCGTGGAAGCGGGAGAAAAGCTCGGGTTCCTTCCCGGCGATCTGCTCGCCAAGGTCAACCCGTTCCTGCGTCCGCTGCTCGACGCCATGAACGACATGCTGAATTTCGAGCAGGTGCGGATCTACATGGAAAATGATGTGGTCGAAATTGTGCCGCTGGCGTTTATGCGCGGGCGGACACTCAACGACACGTTCATCATTCTCGATGAAGCCCAGAACACCACCCTGACCCAGATGAAGATGTTCCTGACCCGGATGGGGGAAGGCTCAAAAATCGTGGTCACCGGAGATGCGACCCAGTCGGATCTGCCGCCGGATACGATCTCGGGATTGAACGACGCCATTGCGCGACTGAAGAATATTTCGGGTGTCACCGTGGTTTCCCTGTCGGGTGAAGACATTGTCCGGCACCGCCTGGTGCGTGAAATTGTCAAAGCCTATGACCAGGGGCCAGCTCCTCGCTCCAGCCCGGCGAATTCCTAACACACAGACACCGGCTGGCCGCTCCACGGTCCGCCGCAGATTGCCATGTTCGGCATCAATCAAAAACGTTCCCGTGTTCCCCGCTCGGTCGCCCTGCGGCGTCCGGCCACACTCCGGCTGCGGCTGGCGAACATTTTCAACAATCGCAGCCTGCAGCTGCGGCTGGGGATCACGCTGTTCGCACTGCTGGGACTGGTCATCGCCCTGCAAAGCTGGCGGGCCCCGTTTCCTTACCGGATCGGGGATTATGTGCCGCACGGCATCAGTGCGAAAATCGCCTTCGACCGGATCGACAAGGCCGAAACAGAACGCGCCCGCAGCCGCGCCGAAGAAGGGGTGGCGCTGATCTTCCGCAATAACCCGACGCCGCTGCAGTCGCTGCCGGCCGAGTTGCGCGCCCAGCTGGGAGACATTGCCCAGGCCGATTCCTTGAGCAAGCTGGGAGCCGAAACGCTCGACGACTTCGGAATGACGACCACCATTCCCGCCACCGAAAAAGCCAAGGAAGCCGCCGAACGCTATGGAGCGAAGTCTCCGGAAGAACGGTTCGAAAAGCTGCGGGCGGCCGTGGTCGGCCCGGATCAGAGCATGGCCCAGCGACGAATCGACGAAATGGTCGAAGAATTCGCCCAGTTCATTGATCCGCTGTTCGACACCGGGATCATCGACCCGAAAGACCTGCGACGGGGAATCACGCCGGACAAACGTATTCTGGTGGTGGATGAAAACCAGCCCGACCGCACCGGCCGCGATGCCCTGCTGTCGCGCGTGCAGCTGAAAGACCTGCTCAACGAAGGGGGAGAACTGGGTCGATCGTGGAGCAAGTTCCCCAGTCTGAAAAAAGAGATTCAGCCGGCCCTGTCGTACTGGCTGTTCAATCGCGCGCAGCCCACGCTGCGTTATGATCAGGCCGCGACAAAAATTGCCATCAGCAAAGCCCGCGACAATGTGGATGTGCGCCTGGAACGGTTCATCGAAGGAGACGCCCTGGTGCGTCCCAAGGAAACCATCGATGGCGACAAGCTGGCCCTGCTGCATGACGAATATCAGGCCGGCGAAAAACAGATCGGCTGGGGGGCACGCCTGACCCGCATGGGAATTGTGCTGGTGCTGGTGCTGGTCATGGCCGGGCTGAACGGATTTTACATCGTTCTGAACGAGCCGAAACTGGCCAAGGATGTCGGACGGCTGGTGACCTATTGCACCGCCATTGTGCTGACCGCGCTCATCGGGCGGCTGGTCTCATTCGATCCCTTGCGGGCCGAAATTGTCCCCTTGCTCACCGTCGTTCTGCTGATGGGGGTCGCCTACAACCAGTTTCTGGCAACGCTCACGGCGTTTTCGCTGGCCCTGGTAATGGCCATGTCCACCACCGGCCGGCTGGAAGACTTTCTGGTGCTGCTCAGCACATCCGCCGCCGCGGTGATTCCCCTGCGGCGCGTGTCGTCGCGGGCCACGCTGATCAAAGTCAGCTTCATTTCCGCTCTGACCTATTTCATCGTCAGTTGTGCTTCGGCCGTGGTGAATACCCAGTCACTCAGCGAAGTCTATAACAATACCCAGTTCCTGGTGATGAGCGCCAAAGGGGCCTCGCTGTGTCTGGTGGCCGGATATCTGGTGGCCGGAACACTGCCATTCGTCGAAAAAGTCTTCGGCGTCGTCACCGACATGACACTTCTGGAACTGAGCGATCCGTCGCACCCGCTGCTGCAGGATCTGGTGCGCCTGGCACCGGGAACCTATAACCATTCCATTGCGGTGGCCAGCATTGCCGAAACGGCGGTCGAACGGATTGGCGGCAACGGCCTGCTGGTGCGTGTCGGGGCCTATTTCCATGACATCGGCAAAATGCTCAAGCCGCAGTACTTCATTGAAAACCTGCAGGAAGGTTCGGTCAGCCGACATGCGCAGCTGAACCCGGCCATGAGCACGCTGATCATTATCGGGCACGTCAAAGACGGCACCGACCTGGCCGAACAATATGGCCTGCCGCAGCCGATTATCGATCTCATCGAACAGCACCACGGCACAACGCTGGTCGAATACTTCTTCCGGGAAGCCACCCGGCTGGCCGAATGCACCCCTGATCATCGCAACGATGCCGAAGAATCGTCGTTCCGCTATCCCGGTCCGAAACCGCAGACCAAGGAAGCCGGCGTGCTGATGATTGTCGACGCCTGCGAAAGTGCCTGCCGGACCCTGACCGAGCCGACCCCGAAACGGATTGAATCGCTGGTCAGCAACATTGTGATGCGGCGGCTTCTGGATGATCAGTTCGACGAATGCGAACTGCGCATGTCGGACATTCATGTGATCCAGGACTCCATCACAAAATCTCTGATCGCGGTGTATCACGGCCGCATCAAATATCCGGAACTTCCCGAAGCCCGGACCGCCTGATGTACGAACTGGCCCTGACCAATCACCAGATCCGGCACGCGGTCGATGAAGACTGGCTGCTGCAGGTGGCGGAAGCCACACTGACCGCGGAACAGGTGAGCCGTGCGGAAATCGTGATTGCCATTGTGGACGATGCCGTCATTCACGAGGTCAATCGGACGCATCTGAATCACGACTATCCCACCGACGTGATTTCCTTTCTGTATTCAGACGCCCGGCCTGGTGCTGTGCCTGCCGGGTCGCCGCGAGGTGCCGGGCTGTCGCTGGATGGTGAACTGACCATCAGTGCCGATACCGCCGCCGGGGCCGCACCGGTTCATCACTGGACGCTTCGTGAAGAACTGGCCCTGTACCTGGTGCATGGGTTGCTGCATCTGTGCGGATATGACGACCTGACGCCCGAAGAACAGCAGCTGATGCGCCAGCGGGAACGGGAAATCTTGAATTTCTGGAATCTGCAGCCACACTACACAGAGTCGTAAGTCCTGCAGGCCTCCATTGCCTCCGCGATTCCCCTGGCATCCGCCACACAGGGTCACGGATTTACACGGGGTCACGGATTTACCGACCGCCTGAGGGCCGCCAGAAGAGCTGCTTCTGCCGGAGTGCCCCGGCCCATCACCAATGGGCAAAATCGCGGGGCGGCAGGCGTTTTCAGACCTTCTTTCGTTGAGACTTCGTGATTTATCTGCTGCTGACCTGCCTGTTCTTAAGCATCGTCTTTGCCACGATCTGCGAATCGCTGCGAAATTTTCTGCGCAGCCGTTTGGCGATCGTCTGCCGGCTGCGACGTCATCCTGAACGTTTCGGCCAGATTCTGCATCATGACGAACCGGCCGGTCAGGCCATGCGGCTGGCAGAACTCGTCTGCCTGACGGCCTTCTTTGTCCTCTTCTTTTCCTGGCAGGCGGGCGCACCGGAACAGTCTGTCTCCCGGATGGCACTCTGGATTCAGCTGCCGGCACTCGCCGGGCTGGTCTGGCTGCTGATCGGCATGCTCCCCTGGGCATTGTCGCGAGTGTATGGAGAGCAGATTCTGTATCGGCTCTGGCCCACCATCCAGCTGTTTCAGCTGGTGCTCACGCCAGCTTTGGCGTTGATTCATCGGTTCGACACCGTTCTGCATCGCATCGCGGACCGGGATGATCCGGAAATGGAAAGTGCCGAGAGCTTCACCGATGAAATCCAGAGCGTGGTCGATGAAGGCGAACGGGAAGGAATTCTGAAATCCCGATCGAGCCGTATGATTCAACGGGTGATCGAGCTGCAGGAAGTCGACGTGCGGGCCGTGATGACCACACGAACCGACATGATGACCATTCAGGCCGAAGTTTCCCTGCGGGATGCACGGCGGCAGCTGCTGGATGCCGGCCATTCACGTATTCCGGTCGTGGCCGGCAGCACGGATGATCTGATCGGCATTCTGTATGCCCGTGATCTGCTGGAGCAGGATTCGCTGGGAACGACGGAAACACTCCTGCGGGATCTGGTCAGGCCGGCCCTGTATGTGCCTGAAACCTGCACGATCGACGCCCTGCTCGAACGGATGAAGCAGGAGCGCCTGCACATGGCCATCGTGCTCGACGAATATGGAGGCGTGGCCGGACTGGTCACCCTGGAGGACATTCTCGAAGAGATCGTCGGCGATATCGCCGATGAATTCGATGAACAGGCCGAGGCCATGTATGAGTTGGCCGATCCCCAGACGCTGCATGTCGATGCCCGCATGCGCGTGGATGAACTCAACGACCTGTTCGACCTGGAACTTCCCGACGATGAAGATTTCGATACGCTGGGCGGATTCGTATTTTCCCGGCTGGGAAGAATTCCGAAAAGCGGTGACCAGCTGCTGGAGGCCGGACTGACATTTATCGTGCTCGAAGCCACGGAACGCAAACTGATCCAGCTGGAGATCGTCAATCCGCAGGGATGGCACCGCACAGGCGGACTGGCCGCTTCCGGCACGGAATGGCCGGAGATGTCGCAAGGTCTCAACGGGCAGCCGAGTCCCCCGCCGGCCGAGTGAATCGGCGCTGCCTGCCGCACAGAGCGGCACTGCGTCTGAAACGTGAGTCCGGTTTGCAGGTCTGAAACGTGAGTCCTGTATCAGATCGGAAACCAGGGTTCCGGCTTCCAGAGCAGGGCAGGGGGCGCAAAAAAAAATCGCCTGGAACGGTCACCCGGCCAGGCGAAATTCTGATTCAGACTGCGATGAGCATCAGACTGTGCTCAACTTCAGACTGTGCTAAACATCAGGCCTTCAGCTGTGCAATTTTGCCAGTGCTGTCGCCGAACGAAGAAACGGGGACGTTCATCCGTTCGAGCATCGAGACATACAGGTTCGACAGGGGCACTTCCTTGTCGAACTTGACGTGGCGGCCGGAATCGATGGTTCCACTTCCATGCCCGGCCAGAAGAATCGGCAGGTTGTCATGGTTATGGCGGTTCGGATCGCTGATGGAACAACCATAGAGAATCATGGAGTTCGCCAGCAGGTTGCTGTTGCCTTCTTTGGTTTCCTTCAGACGCTTCAGAAAATAGGCAAACTGAGTGACCATGTGCTGGTCAATCTTCTGCAGCCAGGCCAGTTTTTCCGGATCATTTTTGTGATGGGAAATCTGGTGATGCGCTTCGGGTACCCCGATCTCTTTATAGGTCCGGTTGCTGCCGGAGTTGGCCAGCATCAATGTGCTGATGCGGGTCACATCGGTCTGAAAGGCCACGACCATCAGATCGTACATCAGCCGAACATGGGTGACGAAATCTTTCGGCACCCCATCCGGGATGTCCATCTTGGGAGGTTCCACCCGTTCTTTGGTCGCCCGTTCCATGCGCTGTTCAATTTCGCGCACGCTGGTGAAATATTCGTCGATTTTCTGTTTGTCGCTGGAGCCGAGCACCTTGGTCAGTTTGCCCGTGTCTTCCGAGACGAAGTCGAGAATACTTTTGCGATAGAACGCCCGTTTGGCCTGCACCTTGGGATCGTTCTCTCCCCCGAACAGGCGTTCAAAGACGGCGCTCGGGTTGATTTCCTTGGCCATCGGAGTCGTGGCCGATTTCCAGGAAATGTTGGACTGATACGCACAGCCATAGCCTGAGTCACACTTGCCGGCCTGTCGACCGGCTTCTGTTCCCAGTTCCAGTGAGGGAAGCCGGGTCTGTTTGCCCACCACGTCGGCGGCCTTCTGGTCGATCGACTGTCCGACATGAATGTCGGAGTCCGACTTGCGCGGGCGGGAGCCTGTCAGAAACACGGCCGAATCGCGGGCATGATCTCCGGCACCGTCATTTTTCGACCGGGCCAGGTCATGAGCGAATCCGGAGAAGACGATCAGGTCTGACTGATGGGGAGCCAGCGGCGAAAGGGTTTTGGACAATTTGTAGTCTTTGCCCAGGCCGGTAGGTGCCCAGTCGGGAACAATCGCCCCGTTGGGGATATACACGAAGGCCATCCGATTGGCGGCCAGCATCTCCGGGGCGGCCCAGGCAGCCTTGGGAACCATGGCATCCAACACCGGCAGGGCCAGCGTGGCACCGGCTCCCTTCAGTACGGTTCGTCGTGAAAGTGGTTGCATGGCGAAGTTCCTCCAGGCAGTAGACTTCAATGAATCCCGGTCGTCCGATCACTCGGCTTGCGCTTGCGTCATCGACTGCTGGGACGGACTGAGAAGCGAATCACGATATTTTCGCGACTGAAACGGAGCGGATGTCACGATTCCCAGCACCAGGCTCGAAAACCGGTCATCCTGTTCCAGACGCTGCATAATCGCGTCCACTGAACATTTATCATACCAGTCAACACCACGGCCGGTGGCATATGTCGTCATTTTTTCGACGAAGCACCGTCCGAATTTGGTCTTGTTTTTCCGAAGAATGGCAATCATCTCCAGCGGCCCGTTGAAACTTTCCCCATTCGGAAGTTTTCCCGATGCATCAATGGGCTGCTTGTTCTCTTCTGTCCGGAATCGGCCAATCGCATCGAAGGTCTGCATGCCAAAGCCGATGGCATCCATTTCGATATGACAGCTGGCACACCCGGGATCAGCCCGATGCAGTTCCAGTTGCTGCCGGAAAGTGAGATTCGGGTTGGCCGCAGCGGTACTGTCGATGGCCGGCACCAGTGGCGGCGGATCGGGCGGGGTGTCTCCGAGAATATTCGACAGCACCCATTCTCCACGCTTCACCGGCGACGTGCGGTTCGGATAACTGGTCAATGTCAGAATGCTTCCCTGGGTCAGCACGCCGGCACGGGGATAATTGGCCAGGTCCACGCGGCGGAACTCGGGTCCGGTCACGTTGGGAATGTTGTAAAACTTCGCCAGCCGTTCATTCAGGTAGGTGTATTTGCCGTCGAGCAGGTCATAAAAACTCGCATCCGACCGCACAATCGCCCCGAAGAATGTTTCGGTTTCCTTCCAGAGATCCATGCGAATCTCCTTTGTGAATTCCGGAAACAGTTTCGGGTCAGGATCCACTTCGTTGGTCGCCAGCTTGCGCAGCCCCAGCCACTGGCCTGAAAAATTGGCAATCAGGGCGTCCGAACGGGGATCTTTCAGCATCCGCAATGTCTGCTGTTCCAGAACAGCCGGCTCATGCAGTTTTCCGTCTTTGGCCAGCTGGAAGAGTTCGGCATCCGGCATGCTGCTCCACAGGAAATAAGAGAGCCGCGAGGCGAGTGCGTAATCATCCAGCATTTCGATATTGCCATCGACACGGCGTCCCCCTTCCACGCGGAACAGGAAATGGGGAGAAATGAGCACGGCCTGCAGAGCCATGCCCATGCTGTCGTCGAAGGTTTCACCATGCTTGACGGCGGCATCGACCAGAGAGGCATAACGGTCGATTTCTTCAGCCGAGACTTCCCGCCGAAATGCCTGAGGCAGGAAGTCCTTCAGGTTGGCTTTGGCCGCCTGCAGTACGGTCCGGTCCTTGTCCGGCACAATCCGGGTCAGCGGACGCTTGTTGCGTTCTTCACTGGTGACATCCAACGGGCCTTCGAAGGCGATCGAGCCCACGTGCAGGTTGCGGTCTTTTTGTTTTTTCGCCTTGTCGTCAAAGAAATCGTTGATGAAATTGACCGACACTTCCTGCTTTCCGGCCTTGGCGTTCACCTCCAGCGTGAATTCGTCCATTCCGCTGGTTCGTTGGACACTGATCACTTTCAGGCTTTTGCCGGCCAGCTTGACATCCATCTGGGCATCATCTTTGCCGGCGCGGTCCTGACGGGCCATGATGCGCAGCCGGTATTTTCCGGCACGCGGCAGATCATAGGTATGAAACACCCGGCCGGTCGCGGCGATGGTTTTGCCATCGTTGCTGTTGACCGTGGCTCCCCCTTCGCCATTCAGCTTCCCGCCGTCGATCAGCCGTTTGGCATAGACCGGACTGCCGGAGCGCGTGACGCTGCGGGCAATGTCTTCCGCGGCCGCCAGATATTTTTCCATCAGCAGCGGCGGCACGGTGAGCACATCGCCGATGTTATCGAACCCGTGGCCCACATCGTCCGACGGAAAAGTGTCGGCCGGACGGAAGGTGATTCCCAGCAGGTCATTGACGGTGTTGTTGTATTCGATCTTGTTGAGCCGCCGGACGGTGACGTGGCCCGGATTCTGTTCGGCCGCGCAGTCGACGTAGTACAGCTGATGATCCAGCCAGGCAATCGCCCGATCCCGTTCTTCCTGGGTCGGCTGCTCGGCATCGGAAGGGGGCATGGCTCCCAGACGGACCAGCTTGAGCACCTTCACCCAAACTACGCGGTCATTCTTCAAGGCGTTCAGGCCGGCATAACGATCGAACGCAAAGTCCCCTTCCTGTGAGCCATTGGCATGGCAATCGGCACAATAGGTTTTGATGAAGGGAAGCAGATCCTGTGTATAACTGGGAACCTGCGCCGGCGAAGGCTGCTTCAGATCTTCTTCCGCAGCGATCGTGGCGGCCTGCAGCGCCGTCGAAGTCTGATAGCTGCGATAGACCAGAAAGCCGGCCACGCCGACAAAGGCCACCACGGAGAGCGTGATGATCAGCCCGAGCGATGCTCCGGACGATCCCGACTTGCCAGACTTCTTTTTCTTTTTGGGGGAAGACGCTGCTTTCGCCGGGACCGGCTTGACAGCCTTGTATTGCGGGGCGGCCACCACCGGGCGACGGGAAGGGGGGGCCACAGCGGGCTGGCGGGGAGCCATGGTCGCTGATTTCCCGCGACTGGCAGGAGTGATCGGCTCAGGGTCTACCTCTTCCGACAACGGGACCACGATCACCTGACGGCAATCCGCATTCGGACATTTGCCTCGTTTGCCCGCAGCATCATCCCGGACTTGAAACCGGTGGCCACAGTAAGGGCATTTCATCCGCATAGGACAGCTCAACTTCACAATTGGCTTGCGAACGGCCGGAACAGGCAGGGTGCTGAGGTACAGCTGTCCGGCATCAAAAGGAAGGACACTTCAACCTTTCATCATATGTCGTGTGGGCAGAAAAGTCCATTCTTCTCGGGAATTCCCCGGCATTCCGGCCATTTTGCCCGACACGAGTCCGGCCTCAAACCGCCCTGATTCGCTGCGAGGCCTTTTCGACCTGCCGCAGACACAACAGAAACACATAAAACAATTTACAAAAACCACTTACAACAAGAACGCCCCCAGAAAATCGCGTCCCGCCACGCAGCTCACCCGACAGAGAAATGCTGGCGATCCCGGATTCTGGATTCGCCTGCCGGTCGTCAGGAAATTTCTCTTCCAGACTTTGGGAACCGCAGAACCACCCAGGTTGGGGAAATATCGACTGTCGGAACAGCCTTCCTCCTTGCATACAGATCCCCAAACCGCTCCCTCGCATGCTTCAGAACCATACCAGGCATCACCAGTTCAAGGCTTCCCGATTCAAGGAGTCGCCGGCACCACCGGACGATGCCGGGGGATTTCTCCTTTGAAATCGCCCAGGCTGTTCCAGCGGGTTTTCTGATTGAGATCCACTTCGGCCACCACCACCGTGCCCCAGTCCTGGGCACAGGCCACGGTGTTGCCTGCATGATCAAAAACGGCGGTCAGCATCCAGTTCCGGGAGACGTCCTCGTAAGTGCTGCTGACGACATAGACCTGATTTTCACAGGCACGCGCCCGGGCCAGCAGCGGATTGCAGCCCCAGACCGGCCAGGCAATCACTTCCGCACCCCGATTGGACAGTTCGCGTGCAACCTCGGGAAAGAACCCGTCATAACAGACCATCATTCCGAGTTTGCCAAACTTTGTGTCGAAAACCGGATACTCAGCCCCTGGCGTGCAACCACGTTCAATTTCTCCCCGGGGTAATGCAACCTTGCGATATTTACCGGCCACATTCCCCTCGGGATCGAGCAGCACGGCCACATTGTAGACCAGGTGTTCCTCCCGCTCGAGCAACCCGACGACGATGTCGCAATGATGCTTCTTCGACAACTCTCCAAAGAATCGGGTGGAAGGACCGGGAATCGGCTCCGCCTGTTCGGCATAGCTTTTCCCGGTGCTGACGTAAGTGACCGTCTCCCCCAGCACGATCAGGTCGGCCTGCCGGGCAGCCGCCTGTTCAATCAACGGAATGTATTGCTCGCGGTTTGCCTCGGCCGTGGGCCCCTGCGGCTTGAAATGCACCGCCGCCAGCCGGACCAGGCGTTTTTCCGGCCCAGTCACCGGAGAGAACTGAATATCGCTCCATTCAATCGTACTGTCGGGAGCCCATTGGCCGTTGAGTTCGATCACCGCCTGACTGGCCTGCAGCGGTGCCTTGACCAGATCGGTGACTTCCGTCCAGCCGGCAGCATCAGTCTGACCGTCGGCAGGATATTCCGGCTCAGCGCTTCCCCGATAGCCGACGAGATAGCCACTCACCGCCGCTTCATCCATGAGCACCGGCTTACCGGCGGCATTCTGCCAGAGAATGCGGGCGAAGGCGCTGCGGCGTGGAATGTCGACCCCGGTCAGTTTGCGAAAGGCCTGAAACTGATAATGCTGGCCGCCGGTCACTGAAACGTGAGCCGACCACCAGCCCTGCTGCCCGGCACGCTGATCCTGAGTCAGCACCAGCCGGGAAGAATGATTTCGCCCGCCATCGGCGAAACGCTCGAATCGGGGAGCAAGCTCTTCGCGTGGAGAGTGAGTCGTCCATTCCCAGACGGCCGCTTCCTGGGCGATGGCAAATTGGCTGACCAGAAAGATCAGGAAGAAACTCGGAACAATTCTCTGAAGCCTTCGAGGCATGGAACGACTCCGGGCTGACACAGGACATTCTCAGTCGGGATGCTTCCCATTCTACCGCGAGAATTCACACCGGGCGAGCAACACGCGGGGCGACCGGCACTGCGGCTTTCACTGCGGATGGCGAGAAGACGATCGAAGACGCCTGGGGGAAAGTATCGTGCCGGGTGCCCGGGATCAGTCATGGCTCATCACCGGCTCCGCCTCGAATTTCATCACGCACTGCATGTCTGCAGTTCGCGGAACAGGGCCGAGTTCTCCAGACAGACATGCCGGCGAGACAGACATGCCGGCGCTCAGGAATTATTTCAGCCAACAAAAAACGCGGAGCCTGTCCGGACTCCGCGTTCATCGACTTTGCATGGCAGCGATTCTGCATCACGCATTCAGCGTGGCGACCACCTTTTGCGCCGCATCGGTCAGATCGATGCCCGTCGTAATCTTCTTGCCGGAATTCTTCAGCATCTCGCGGGCGAGTTCCACATTGGTTCCTTCCAGACGCACGACCAGCGGCACGGAAATGCCGATATTGTCGTATGCGGTCAGCAGGGCGGTGACAATGGTGTCGCACTTCATGATGCCGCCGAAGATGTTCACCAGAATCGCCTTGACGTTTTTATCGGCGAGAATGATCCGGAAGGCCTCGGTCACCTGTTCCACATTGGCCCCGCCGCCGACATCGAGGAAGTTGGCCGGCTCGCCTCCATGCAGCTTGATCAGGTCCATGGTGCTCATGGCGAGACCGGCCCCGTTCACCAGACAGCCAATGTTGCCATCGAGCTTCACATAGCTCAGACCGGTGTTGGCCGCCTGAATTTCCGCCGGCTCTTCTTCACTCAGATCACGCAGATCCAGAAAATCCTTATGGCGGAACAGGGCGTTGTCGTCGAAGGTGACCTTCGCATCCAAAGCCAGCAACTGGCCGTCGCCGGTGACGACCAGCGGGTTGATTTCGGTCATGCTGGAATCACTTTTCACAAAGAATTCGCAGACCTTGGGGAAAAATGTGGCTGCCGACTTCTGGGCCGCCCCGTTCAGGCCGAGAGCCCGACAGAGCTTGCGCACCTGATACGGCTGCAGGCCAATGCCCGGGTCGAAGTGTTCGCGGAAAATCTTCTCCGGCGAATCATGGGCGAGTTCTTCAATCGCCATGCCCCCTTCGGCAGAGGCAATGATCACCGGCAGGCCGACTTCCCGGTCGACCACAATGGCCAGATACAGTTCTTTAGCGATGTCGAGTCCCTGTTCCACATACAGGGTATTCACCTGCCTGCCCTCTTCACCGGTCTGAATGGTGACGAGCGTGGAACCCAGCATGCGCCGGGCATTTTCGACCGCCTGTTCGGCAGACTTCACCAGCACCACGCCGGCCTGTTCAGGGTGTTCCCTGAAGCGGCCTTTGCCTCGTCCGCCGGCATGGATCTGCGACTTCAGAACACAGACTTTGGTTCCCAGCTGCTCATAGGCCTTGCCTGCCGACTCGGCATCTTTCACCACGATCCCCTGCGGGATGGCCACCCCGATTTTGGCGAACAGTTCCTTGGCCTGATACTCGTGAATTTTCATGGCAACTCGAACACTTCTGCAGAAGGGAAGAGATCACGACCTGACCGTGAGTTCAGATCGAAGTCAATCACACAGCAATTCAATCACACAGCGCTGCCGCATCATAAAGTGCCTGCCCGGGAAACGAAACTCCAATGCCCGGGACATCAGGAAGGAGTCAGGGAGCCGTCAGGCTCAGGGAGCGCGCCGAATCTCCATCACTCTCTGCCGGCAACAGGCCATCAGCCGGCCAGGCAGCGAATGCCTGCGCGGGGTGCCCTGCTGAATCATCTTCACCAAAGTCTGAATATGGTCTGCCCCCAGTGCCTGCCGGGGCCAGCCCTGTTCCCGCCATAACAGGCAGATGAATTCCCGCACAATCGCCACCGGCACCGACACGAATTCCCGGCGGTTGAACCGAACCGCCTCGGCATCGGCCGTCAGCGACAGACGATCCAGAATCGAACGGGCCATCCATTCCACCGCCGACTGGGCATCGCCCGCCTGCCAGGCCAGCCGGAGCAGAGCCCCGTCCACCTGGGGATTGACCTCGTCACGCAGGATCGGCAGCAGGCTGTGGCGAATCCGGTTGCGAGTGTATTGCGGCGAGGCATTCGTCGAATCTTCGCGAAATTCCTGCTTCCATTCCTCCAGAGCCTGCCGCAACAGGGAACGGCGGACCTGCAGACAGGGCCGGATCAATGCCATGTCCGAGGCGAGTTCACGCTGCTCCGGCATGCCAGAGAGCCCGCGCAGTCCTGTCCCGCGCAACAGATGATGCAGGACCGTTTCGGCCTGATCATCCGCCGTATGCGCGACTGCGACAGAGGAGCAGCCCATCTGACGGGCGGCAGCGAGCAGAAACGCATATCGCTGAGCCCGGGCCGATTCTTCTGACCCGGCTGTCTGCTCCGCCTGACCGAGCAGACAGTCCAGCCCCAGTTTTCGGGAAAGTTCCTGCACCCAGCAGGCATCGTCGGCTGAATCTGCACGCAACCTGTGATCGAAATGCCCGACACACAATTGAAGATTTCGCTGCGGCAGCAGGGCGTGCAGTCCCCGCAGCAGAGCGACACTGTCGGCTCCGCCGGAGACCGCCACCAGAATACGCCGGGCTGGAACAGGAGACACGGCAGCATCCCAGGGCAGGATCGCAGGCAAAACCGTCTGCAGAGTCGCCAGCAGCGTCTGACTGGCCGAGGAGGCGGCAGGGGCCGGCCCCTTGACGTCCGGGACACCAACCGGAACGGAGCAGGGGAGAGCCGGGGGGAGTTTCGGCGTCTGGTCCGGCAAGTCTGCCGACAGGAGGATCTGCTGCGTCACAGGGGTGTCGGTCTCGGGGTGCATGCCGATTTCTGAAGAGGACGTCTCACACTTTCTCAAATCGCCTGACCATCGTATGGGGAAATCGGATTTTGAGCCACCAGGGTCGACTCGCCCGCCATTTTCGCAGTCCTGGGAATTCCGCCGAGCCCCCGGATGCCAGAAATTCCACATTCCCGGATCTGTCTGGAGGGAAAATCTATCACCGGTTGAGCGGCCTGCGGCGCGGCCCGAAGACGCTCTGAGCAAGTTTTCCCGTTCTGCTCGCGGGGAAAATCTGCCACCGGTTGAGCAGTCTGCGGCGCGGCCCGAAGACGCTCTGGCCAAGTTTTCCCGTTCTGCTCGCGGGGAAAACCTGCCGCCGGTTGAGCAGTCTGCGGCGCGGCCCTAAAATGGAGCGAGTCATATTGTTTCCGAATTCCGGCCCAGTGAGTTTCGAGGTTGGGATGCAGGCGGATGTCCGACATGACGTTCCTGGCAGTGAGCAGGCCGCCTGCTGTGCAGGGTCTGTGGTGAAAAATGAAGACCGAAACCAGTCCTCTTTGCCCGGTGCCGCCCCATCAGGGAACGCTCTCGGTGCATCTGCTGGGGCTGGTGGAATTTGACGCCCTGCAGGGCCTGCAGGAACAGCTGGTCTATGAACTCAGCGGTCGCGACGATCTTTCGGCAACCGTGTTTCTGTGCGAGCATCCGGTGCTGATTTCGCTGGGGCGTGAAGCCAGTCGGGCCGACCTGCTGCTGGATGATGAAGAGTTGGCGCGCCGCGAAGTTCCCGTCCGCTGGGTGGCACGGGGAGGAGGGGCGATTTGCCATGCTCCCGGCCAGATCGCCATTTATCTGCAATTGCCGCTGCGTCGCCTGCAGCTGGGACTTGCCCGTTACCGGGAACTGTTCGAACATGCAGTCATGACGGCGTGTCAAGAATTGCACATTCCGGCCACACGACGGCCGGGTGAGACAGGCATCTGGACGCGCGGCGGACAGTTAGGTTATTTCGGGGCCGGGGTGAAATCGTGGATCACCTGCCATGGGATGTTTCTGAATATAGCGGTTGATCCACGTTCACTGGAATTGACGCGACCGCGATCGGCAGGTGCTCGTGCCACGTCGATGCAGTCTCTTCGGCTCGATCCGGTGCGAATGGCCGAAATTCGCGAAGCGCTGATTCGACACATCGCCGATCATTTTGGTTATGCTGCGGTCGACCTGGCCACAGGTCACCCTTTATTGCGACGTACAACCCGACGAGTTCTGATTCATGCGTGAGTTGCCGATTCTCAGCCAGCAGGGGGCATCGGATTGCCATTCCGGTGTCACAAGTTGCTCTTCAGGTGGCCTGCAGCAGCTGGATGCCCTGGCTCCCGAGCAGCGTCGCCGGCTGCCCAAATGGCTCAAGCGGCCCATGCCCAGCCGGGAGATGATGTTCACCAGCGGCATCATTGACGATCTGCGGCTCGAAACCGTCTGCGAAAGCGCCAAGTGTCCGAACCGGACCGAGTGCTGGGCCCAGCGGACGGCAACCTTCATGATTCTGGGGAACGTCTGCACCCGCCCGTGCGGATTCTGTTCGGTCCCACGCGGCAAAACCGAGCAGATTGAACTCGATGAACCAGACCGGGTGGCCGAAGCCGCCGAACGCCTGGGACTCAAGCACGTCGTCATCACCTGCGTCACGCGCGACGATCTGCCGGACGGGGGAGCCGAACATTTTTATCGCTGCGTGCTCGCCGTGCGTGAACGGACCGGGGCCGCGGTCGAAGTGCTCACGTCCGACTTCATGGGCAATCGCAGCGCCATCAGCCGGGTGATTGAAGCCCGGCCGGACGTGTTCAACCACAATACCGAAACCGTTCCCCGCCTGTACCAGAAGGTGCGCCGCAACGCTGATTATCAGCGCACGCTGAATCTGCTGGCCCAGGTGAAAGAAGAAGCCCCCGAAATTCCCACCAAAAGTGGTCTGATGCTGGGACTGGGGGAAACCCTGGAAGAAGTGCTCGACGTGGCCGCCGACCTGCGGGCTGTCGGGTGCGACATGCTCACCCTGGGGCAGTATCTGCAGCCTTCACCAAAACAATTGCCGGTCGAACGCTTCTGGACGCCGGAAGAATTCGACGCCCTGGGCGTGCAGTGCCGGACGCTCGGTTTCTCCATGGTCGCCAGCGGACCGTTTGTGCGTTCCAGCTATCATGCTGGAGAAATGGCCGATGAAGTGGCCTTGCACGCGAACGGTTCCGATTCCGAACTCGGCCTGTCCCCCTGAGCAATTCGATTTTCCCGGTCTCCTGCAGAATGGCACAGGCAGCCATGTTGGATTCTGCGATTCTTGATTTTCTGGCCACCCGCGCGGCTGAAGTGGATCGGACTCAGGCCTGGCCGGCGGAACAGTTTGCACATCTGGCCCAGGCCGGCGTGCTGGGCTGGTTCATCCCCGAAGAATTCGGCGGCATTCCGGTCTCGGGCGACGATCGTCTCATCGGGTACGAGGAACTCTCCACCGCCTGCCTGACAACGGCCTTCATTCTGACCCAGCGCAATGGTGCCTGTCAGAGAATCGCGAATTCGCAGAATGAATCTCTGAAAGTCCGTCTTCTGCCTGCTCTGGCTGGCGGTCAGACCTTCGCCACGGTCGGCATTTCACACCTGACCACATCACGCCAGCACGTGCGCACGCCTGCCGTGCAGGTGGAACTGCAGGGCAACACATTGCAGGTCAACGGACTGATTCCCTGGGTCACCGGGGCACCATTCGCACAACACATTGTGACCGGGGGAGTCTGCCCGGACGGAAGACAGGTGTTGATTGCGCTGCCGACCGATGCTGCCGGAGTTTCCATTCAGCCTCATGCCCGATTGCTGGCGCTCACGGCCTCGCACACGGCCACGGTCGAAGTGCAGCAGACCCGTCTCTCGTCAGACTTTCTTCTCGCCGGTCCGGTTGAGAACGTCATGCAGTCGGGCGTCGGAGCAGGGACCGGAGGACTGACCACTTCGGTCCTGGCGCTGGGACTGGCGCAGCGGTGCCTGAATCTGATTGAAACCCAGGCCGGGATGCGGGCAGACATCCGCCCGGTGGCCGAACCGTTTGCCGCAGAAGTCGGGCAGCTGCGGACCGACCTGTTTCAGGCGGCGAAAGAGGAAGACATTTCCCCAGGAAAGACTTTGCCGGCAGCCGTCATTCGTCAACGCGCCAATTCGCTCGCTTTGCGGATGTCACAGGCGACGCTCGCCATCAGTAAAGGAGCCGGATACGTCACCGGGCATCCGGCCGAACTGGCCGTGCGAGAAGCGCTGTTCTTTCTGGTCTGGTCCTGTCCGCAACCGGTCGTGAACGAATATCTGCGTGAGCTGAGCTGCAGCGATCTGGTCGACTGACTTCGGGCAGACAAAGAGCAGGTTGCTCTTTTCGATGCCTGCGTCGGGCAGTGGAAGGATGGACACATTTGCTCTTTCCCGAGCGGCGGAATTCGATCCCGCCGGCATTTCTACCTGGAAAACAGAGTCCACAACCGGTCGGGGGCCCCGGCCCTGTGCCCCGACTCTGTGAGCCGGGAACATGGCGTGTGAACGACTGGAATGCGTGGTGAATTCCGGCATGTGACTGATCGTCTTGCGCGACCGGCACATGGAAGACGGCGGAGTTCAACTCCGCCGCTCGTCGGGACGCAACATGTGATGGATCATCATCTGTGGAATGAACATG
>Ga0182738_1000324_pt1 | contig 71379 bp, 60 predicted proteins | sample eDN5th30CBELigMG_FD_128876 | JGI IMG/M metagenome (GOLD analysis project Ga0182738, IMG submission 128876) | Enriched Miracle-Growth compost microbial communities from Emeryville, California, USA - eDNA 5th pass 30_C BE-Lig MG (version 2)... ... | reverse complement strand
TCGGCATCATCTTTCACGACGCGACCTGACAGGGCCGGCGAACCCGCAACATCCGCTGATGGCCCATCGCTACGCAATGCGTTGGCCGATGCGTCCCATTTGCGGAAGTCGGCGTCCACCCCGTGGGACAAAACCAGGCGGATCTGCCCACGTCAGCTTACAGAAGCTGGGGCCCGTCGACGTGTCAAATGAGAGTCCGCTCATAGGCACGATGCAGACGTCTGAGATCAACCCGTTGCGAGTGACGGACGCTGACGCGAATACTGGGACCGAGACGGCGACGTCGAACCGACCGTCTTGGCTTTGGGACGTGCGCGACGTGGGATGGCCCAAGGAACCAGCGCGAGACCTATGGAGCAACGCGTGTCGCCAGCATGTCGAAGAGACTCGACGGAAGACCTAACTGCGACCAGCAGTGAAACTTCTCAAGCTCCGTGTGTCGTGCATCGAGAGCGGTCCGCAAAATTGGGATTAATAACTCGGCCTCTTTGGCACCGACAAAGTCAGATATCACCTTCGCCGTCGCATCAATGCACAGACTATCGTACGTGCGAAGTCGAAAGACTGATTCTACGGTTCTAGTGACAAGTGCACTTAACTCATCGCTATCGTCGACGCTTGCTTCCAGGACAATGCCCCGCAATCCGGCTTGGACATCCTCGAGTGATGCCGAGCGTCTATAGAGAGATAGGGTATCAGAGGCGTAGCGGATCGCTGGTGTGTCGCTTGGATCATGCTCAAGATCCAGGCTCAGCTCCACAACTTGTTCCCGACGGGTACCGTCACCACTCAACAGAAGAACAAAAGGCAGAATCCCACGTCGCTTTCGATCGTCGGCATAGTACCTCGCTATCTCATCTCGTGCTTTGTCATTCGGCTCCCTCCTATATTTCGTAAGGAGAGCTAATGACTTCAACGAAATGTTGCGGCCAATAATCTCTAGTGCATCTAAAATCGGCAGGTCAATAGCAGGGACTCGCTCGGGCTTTAGGTCGAGTAGATATCGGACGAACGGACCTATTGGGATGAATGCGTCGGTAGCTTTCAACCAACCAACCAGGTCGTAGGCGCGACTCAGCCGTTCGGAATCGTTGATCTCTTCAAGCTCCGCCAACCCAAGATACGACAGCCTAATCTTTGTCAGCCTTCCCGTCGCTCTCTCGAAGTAATCAAATAACAAATCAAAATTCGCCGCGTGTTTTCCCTGCGTGGGCGCCGAACGAATCGTTTCAATAATGGCCGCGCCGACTGTCGCCACCTCCGAACCAAAGAAGCGGTTGGTTGTGACCCAATATTCTAAGTCTTGCGATCGAATTCCTTTCTCTGCCCACCGTTCTTCGGCAGCTTGCCAGGCCCGAGTATCTCCAAATTCACCGGCGCTTGCGGCCGCAGCGATAAGCTTGAGTTCGCTAGCATTAGCCGCAGACCTAATCAGGCCCGCTATCGGCCACGGGAGCGACCCGGCGGCGTACCACGCAGAATCCCAGTCTGCGGCACACGAATGAAGAGCTTTGGACAGAGAGTCTGGGGTGGGTTGGGCCAAAAAATTGGCGCACGAAGTAAACATCCGCCACTTTGGCAGATCTAGCCCTTTAAAAACGCTGAGACTGTTCTCTGCTGACAACGGTACGATTCTGGCCCGAGATCTTGCCTGCTCGTCGAGCATAGGGATCTGAATGTCGTGCTCCTGATCAAAGCCAAGTAAGTTTGGGCTGTCGAAGACGCGGCGCACCCATTCTCTACCGCCCGTTACTTCAAGCAGATCGGAATACGACGATTCCTTCACTGTGGAAGATACGAGCGGTAAAAGCACATCGGGGCAACTCGCAGCGTCGATGACGCCTAGAATGGATCGACTATCTGCTGGTGAGTCGGGCCATCGCTCCCGCGCCAGTGGAACTGCCCAGTCAACCCCCCGACCCGCCAGCTCGAACAGAAACACCCAGGCAGCCAGGGCAGGTCGTGATCCGTGAGCCTTTATTCTTGCCTGCAACGCTTCGCGGGCGTGCGGAGCCAAAATATTGTCCACAATCCGCGCAAGTCGCTTATCAAACAGGCTGGGGCCTAAGTCGATGGCCTGCAAAGCGCGATCAAATAGGATCCGCTTTTGCTTTGGAGCCTCGGCACCAATCCCGTCGACCAAAAGATCGATAGCCAATCGCGCGCCGCTCTTGGCGAGGCGATCAGATACGTCCTCGTGTCCAGCGTCAAGTTCAGTGCATATCGAAATGACCGTATTCGCTAAGTGACGCTTTCCAGTGTCATAGAAGCATCGACTAGCAGCGATTTGAAAGACGTGCCTCCAATGGCTTTTCGCTGCTATCGCTCGGAGCCGAGCCTCAACGAACTGGTCCTTATCCGCCGTGATCATGGCTGCAGCCATAAATTCCTGCAGCGAACGGACGTCGAAAGCGATGCGCCCCTCCACGCGCGTGGCCAAAAGGACCAAGCGTTCCGTGGCAAGCTTAGACAGACGTTGCGTTAGGGCGCGTAACTCCGCTCCCTCGTGTCCCTCTTCGGAAAGGAACGTGGACACCAGACGTTCAAACTCATCCTCGGATAAGTATGAATCTGCCTTCCCTGATCGCTCTGCCTCGACGTGCAGCAAAAAGCCTGCGTGGTGGTGGATGAGTTCGACCGAGCTTCGATGGCGTCGCAGAAGCTCACCCGAAGGTCCGCCTTTTGCTTCCTCCCTATCCCTCAGGACCGAAAAGTATCTATCAAAGAGGTTCCAACGGTCCGTTGGCACATCGCCCTTCAGATCAACCAATGTGAAGAGGATTGCTACTTGCAGCGGGGAGACCATGAGCTGCGAAGTAGCTGGAGACTCTGAGGCAGCCTTCAGACGATCGAGTACCCGCTTGCGTCGCTCCGGTTCCGTTAGCCTAATCTCCGCAATCCTTGCTGCGTAAGCTAGCGCATGCTGCCCACTTAGCGGCAACAAGCGCCAATGTCTCCAAAGTTGAGGATCAAGATCGCGATTATAACCTTGCGGTCTCGTGGTAACTAGGACCACAGCATCGCACTGCGCAATTGCTAGCTCGTCAAATAGCGCCTCTATCTCGAGTAAGACGGCGGGCCGCTCACCGCTCGAGGGCACTTCATCTAATCCGTCCAGAACAAACAACCAAGGGCCTTCGGGCAACCACTTTCTCAGCCTGTCAATTGACACATCACTAGCTGACTGTTGCGACAGTCGATTTGCAACGAACTCTAGAAGGCTTAGGCGACTTCCAGGTTTGGAGCGCCTTTTGTCAGCAATCTCGTCCGCGAATGTCGGCAAAGTTATCCGAACGGGAATCCGGTACGGCGCGTCGGTATTGATTCCCCCGGCGGCGGCGCTCTCAACTACGCCCTGGGCGTAGGTAGTGACATCTCTCGATACGCCTGGCGCATTCGGGGCGCTCAGAAATCGCGCCTGAAGCAACTGAGTGATAAATTGCCCTACAGTTGACTTACCTTGGCCTGGCCCTCCCAGCAAAACCACTCGCGCGCAATCACTACCGCTGTCGTCGGATTGCGGTGCGGCGGAGTACTTCTGACCGTATGCATTCGAAGCAACCCGAACTAGTTCCTCAGCCACTGTTGGTTCAGCCTGAGGCACGCCAACTGCGTGAGGCAACATCCGATTCCTTCGGATTGGCCGATGCATCTCGGTCAATGCGACGGGGAGATCTACAAATACGCGGGACAAAAGTGTGTTGTCTTCGTTGCTATGCCCCGCCTCTTGAAGCCGCGTAAATTTGTTCTCCCGCAAGTCATACGCGGCCGCGCGCGCCATTACTTTGGCAAAGTCGGGCCCCTGGCGCTCAGTCAGGATCTGCCAAAGCAATTCACTTGGTGTGACCCATGCAGCGTACTTACTCCGCACACTATCCGGTGCTGAATCGAGAAATGTTGCGAGCTTGTCCGCAGCCCAAACATCGCATTGTTTTATCTTTAGTGCCTTCCCAAACGCCTTTAACGCGGCGTGAACTTTCTCTAACCCCCCTTTCTTCGTCTTGCCACCAGAAGTGACAGTCGTGGGCATGGGGGAGAGCGACACGTTTGTGACGATCAAATAATAATCTGGTTTCGGACTGAGCTTTTGCTTGAACCACTTTTGTTGCTCTCGCTTGATCTGTTCAACAAGCCAGTCCGCGTCCTTCGCGTCATGTGTGAGCTTCTCCTTTGCCTTCGCCTGAATTACCGTATACCCGTGCCAAGGATCCTGGTCCGAGGGGTACAAGGGCTTTCCAGTGAATGTTGCGTCTCGCCCACCGTCCGGGCCAGAGCCGTAGACTTGTAAGCCGGGGCCAAACGCCTGAAGGGCTATTGCCTGAGCGAACCTCTGGAAAGAACTTGGAGAAAATCGCGAAAAATCATATTGCATAGCATTCAGCCGAGTTAATGAAGATAGCTATCTCGGCAATACCGTTACTAGAGAGCCGTCGCTGACACCACACCAACGATCGAAGCGTCCCCTCAAATTATTTTGCCTGGCACAGAAGAAGCACCCTGCCCGCTTAATGGATCGAGTCTATCCGCACCATGCGATATAGGGGAGCAGCGTACCCTCCGCCCATCATCTCCGAACGTCACGCGCACGACGACCGTTCCGCTGTGCGGCTTTGCGGTTTCTTCCGTCTCTGAGGAGCTCTTCCTTCGGCCAGAGGGTTGTAGAGCGCTGATCCCAGGAGCGGGAACGCGATGGGGCCCGACGTCCGCTGACATTTCACAATCAGAATCGAACGACATGGCCGCTTTGGTGAGAACGACGACGTGCTAAGGCGGCGTGCGCAATTCGTCGCCCCGGGTCCTCTGATGACCGCTTACTCGGCACAGCTGACCTGCCCCGCTTGCTCCGGTTCCATTTGGAACCGCACGGCAACTCGCATGCAATCGCGCCGCTAGCGCAACTGCTCCACTCCGGACCGGAACGCTTCCGCGAACCGTCGCAGCAGCTTGATGAAGTGGCGCACGTTGAGCCCTCCATCGTAGCTGAGCCAGTAGCAGCCCCACAAACCGCCCTCACGATAACAAAATTGAGGGAGGACGATCTTGGCGTTCAGCTCGTTGACCTTCTCCAGCCAGTTGGAGATTGGTCCGGCCTCTGGCTCGAAGTAAGTCACCAGCATCAGCAGCTTCGATTGTCGGTCGAGATTGATCCACACTGGGTAGGCCATGACATCCGTCACGTAGATGTCGTCGTCGTCTTCCAACTGATGATCGATGAAGGCGGAATCGAGAACCGCGGAGACGCGAGCCACCGTGATCTGGTCTTCAGGGACGACGGTAGTGGTGAGCGGGTGGAGAGGTGAGACATTGCTCATGTGAGCTCCGATAGCTCAGCTCTATTGTAGAGCAATCGCTCGCGCTGGGTGACCGGAAGTACAAGGGCTTGGACCCGTTCCAAATGAAACTCGGACAGTCTCGACCAACTGATTATAGAATTCGCAATTTATAACGAGTGCTCGCTAAGGCATTGCAACGCAAGCCATTGTTTGAACGGAAGCGCTCGCGGGCCGCATGGACTGAGCGCGAAATGTTGAGGGGCCTACAAAATCGCATCAGTAGAAGGTCAAGGCAACGGCGCTTGTGGGATCTATACTCGCCGGCTTCGTTCGCTAGTCGGAAGCCTGCGAACCGAAGCCGGAGCCGAAAGACGACCGGTTATAGTTGCTAGAATGTCTAACCAGTCCGCCGCCACCGCGGGCCGCCTGGTGGCACACTCGCTAGAACATCGCCATCCGAACCTGCCGCATGAGCTCGTCCACTGCGGCCTCGCATTCGCTGATCACGATGACGCCGTTCCTCATAGCTCCGGCGTAGTCCGGATAGCGGGCCAGCAAGTTGCCGTGCATGTGCGCTATGGGCTTGTCGATCATCCTCGCCGTGGCGTCGGTAAGCTCAAGTCCCTTAGCGGCTGCCATCTTGCGCAGCCGTTTCAGGTCGTGGCCTCCGGTCTTGATGCGGGCAAGGGGGATGCCTCTGCTCAAGAGAAAAGCCTTCAGCGCCATCTCCACGGCGTGCCCAAGCAAAAGGTAAGGTGGCCAATAGATGGGATACGGCTGCGGTGGCAGCGTACGATAGGCTTGGTGATACTGCTGGGCGAGCTCCCAGAAATTGGCCATGGGGATTGGAGTGCACTCGATGGGATCGCCCAAGGGCTGATGGCGCCAAAGGCGTGGCACTCTCTCAAACCAGCGTCGGGCCGCGCGCATCATCTGAGCAACCGGACCGGCGTCTTCTCACAGCTTAGGAGCACGAGCTGCATCCGTCTTTTCCGGATCATGCAGCCCCGCCGCCGGCTAGAGCTTTACGCACGGATAGAAGTTCTTAATCTCTGCATTCAGGAAGCGCCCAATGGAGTCTGCGGACTTCAGCCGCTCCCACATAAAGAGGGGGACATTTAGGTACTGATATACGCCAGTTCTGTACTCGACCTCTAGCGTCTCGCTGCCGGGATCATACCCAATCGATAGGACGTTGGACGAACTGACGGCCTCACGCTCCATCGCGCCCTCCTGCTTTCTTTGGAGGCCGCCAGTTGGGGTTCTGCGACCGCCACGCCGCAACCACGTTCTCGAAATCGCTCTTCTGCCGCTTGGCAGACCATGCAGGGGCGACGCGGGGATCTCCGCTCTGTGGTCGTTCGTCGTCGCCTGGGAGCGTAATTCGGCATCGTACAGGCAGGCGCGCGGCTTCGCCGATAACTATCGCCTCTCCGGTTCGTAGTACCGGCAAACCGTCCACGATGCCGCGGAGATTGTCAGATAGAGACGCCTGCACTTGAGATCGGTCGGTACTGTTCGACAAGCGCAGAGCGAAGAAGGTGCCGCATTGGGAGAGAATGGTATCGTCCACCTCAGACGGCCGTTGACTGACGACCATTGCGCCGACGCCGAACTTACGGCCTTCCTTCACTATTCTTTGCACGATCTCGCGAGCGGGGTTCGCCCCGTCTTTGCCGAGATATCTGTGCGCCTCCTCCATCACAACCAGTTGTGGCCGGCTTCGTCCGCCCTCGGGTAGTTCTCTCCCCCAGAAGAGAGCCTGGTATATGATATTGAGAATTCCACCAACCAGTCGGCTCATTACATTGCTGGGGATGCCTGACAGGTCGAGAATAGTGATTGCCCTGTCGTGCCCAATCCAATTCTCGAGCAAGGATGGCAGGTCACGCTTCACAGTGCCGTCCAGTTTAGGCTCCCAATCACCAGGGTGCAGCATGAAATCGTATTGGCGATCAAGAAGACGAGATCTCAGCAACGTAAGAGGTCGTCGGATGCCTAGGACCCCGACGTTGTTCGTGAAGGGAGTCGAGCTTCCAGCGCCGGGAAGCGGATACGAAGGAGGCGTAAGCGTCTCCGGATCACCGTCGGCTGTCCTGGCACTTTTCGTTTTCTGCTGATCGACCCACGTCTTTATCTCTGGGTCGGTTAGGTCGTACCAAAGTTTTTTCAGGCTGTATGGAAGCGGGCTGTCCGAAGTTAGTGAGGTAACGTCTACGCCAGAAAAGTTTGCTGCCGCGTGCGCGGCTAGCTTGAATTCTAAGACCTTGTCTAGCACTGCAGAGAGCGCCTTCTCCTCGAGTCGCCCCATCACGAATTCAGTCACTTCCGAGATGTCCATCGCCCAATACGGGACAAATAGCGGCTCGCTGCCGTCCCCAGCCTGGGGGTTAACCCGGAACACCTTCGCGACGTTCTTGAGAGCCTTGCCGTACTCTCCGTGCACATCGAGCAAGAGGATGCGAGCGGACGGAAACGCCGCATTAGTCGAGTTGCTTCCCGCTATGGACCTGAGCAAACTCGCCACAGTTGTGGATTTTCCTGAGCCCGTGGACCCTAAAACCGCGGAGTGCCGCGTGATCAGCTTCTCCAGATCGACGCGCACCGGAATACTCTCGGCTGCCGCTAGCCTGCCAATCGTGATCTGACCGGCTTCAGCAGTGCCGTATATCTTCTCCAGGTGTTCCTCGGTGACGAGGTGCACTTCATCATTGATTCCTGGATATTGACTGATTCCTCGTTCGAAGGACGCCTCGACGATTTCGCCTACCAACTGCACTGTCATCCAGCGCTCGCCACGATGTGTTGCGTCCTTCAGAGCCTCCGGAGTGGCGGTCGCACCGACATCGGAAATGATCCCGTAGAGATCATGATAGCCCTGCGGGATTCGAACGAAGCTGCCGACTTGACCAACCCGATAGCTTCGTCCCCCGATGATTGCTATGCCCGACGCGATCCCTTGGAATTGTCTGACACTCACCTGTGGGCCGGAGACTGCCCCAACATGGCCAAGCAATGTGGGCGGAGTCATGCGACTAGTGCCCCTCTGCAGGGGGCGGCGCGCTTGGTGACGCCGCAAACGCCTGCGCTGATCTCGAAGAGGCGAAGAAGTGCGCGAAAGGTTCGATGGCACCGAGTAAAAACTGCTGAGAGTCGCTGGGTGTAGGTTGTCCCCAATAGGAAGCGCGTATCGGCCCCCAGTCCTTACTTGGCAGGTCTGGTGGGACAACCCATGGACCGGCGATCCCGTTTATAATCGCGCTATCGCGGGCGTAGACACTGAAGTTCGGAACCCGGTTTGCGAGGCCACAGGCTGCCTCTTCTTCGGCGAGTGACCGGAACTGGAACGCAAATACGCTTGCTGAAGGGTTGGCTGCTAGTCCTTCATCAACGCGAGCGGCAACGTGCGCGTCCGCGAACGAGAATCCGATAGACACAAGTAGGGTATCGGGTGTGCTAAGGAACGATCGAAGCCGGTCGAGCAGCGCCGTATAGGGTGCCTTCTGCGTTTGGTCGTACTTGAGGTGCTCAGGGAAGACCAAGTGCGTAGCGCTACTCTTGCCTGATCTTATTACCTCTCCGCGCTCGCCACCGCACCACCCCAGAGAACCATGCAGCTTCCATAGCCGCGTCCAGCGCGAGGGTAGGTCGTTGTTGGCGATTGAGACTGGGTCGAAGAAAGGCTCGCGCCCACCGGCGAATCCATCAAAATAGGGGGCACGTACGTTCTCGAATGCCTCCTCGAGCAGTAGATCGTAGTTGGTCGTGAAAATCTCTACGGGGTGGTCTCGGGATGTTCCGGTAACTCACTAAATCGGAATACGCGGATCGACCACTAGGCAGGCGCGCATCGACGACCTTCCCAATCTCCGCGCAAATTCGCTCGCCGAATTTCTCGAAGCCAGCGCCGTCAAGATCGTGAACCTTGCTATTGCCGATCACCTTAGAGAGCGAGCGAACGCGAGACAAAATGGTCTCGATGTCGTGCTTGGGAAGCTACGCCTTTAGCGCAGCGATTTGAGGCCCGTAATCGCTCCCAAGTGCCTTCAGGACGAGTTCGGTGAGCCCGGCGACCGCAGGAATAAGAGGAGTCTTACCGTCCGGCTTCGCCATGCCCGCGGGTGCGCCGGCCCCGATCAGAAGGCCTATCCTCTTGCGTCCTTGCGCGATGATCGTGCGCAATGACGCCATATACTGATCGGGGTTATGGACGCTAACGCTCATCACCGTCGTCCTTTGAAGCCACACGATCCATAGAAACCTGCCAGGGTCTAATGACCTTGCAGAGCTTATGGTGAGCTATTTGGCCGAGTCGGGAGGATTTGACCAGTTAGGCTTGTTTTGAAAGGTCACCGGACCGACCGTTGGAGCTGCCGCCGCCAATGTTTTAGGTCCGAGCTTTGAAGTGAGCGGGACCAGAGTACGCGCCTGAAGGCAGCATCCTCACCAGTTGAAGCCCGCTCGTTAGAGAACTGCACAAAGATAATGGGTCCGAGCGAGACGATTGGATTCAAAGCCAAAAGCACCGCTGCGCCATCCTGCACCAGCACTACTCCCGCTATCCTTGTCGAGCGTCAGCGTCTTTCAGCACCAGTCCGCGGTTGGCTCCTGTCGCGCGTGGAGCAACCGGACACAAGGACGCCGCCGCGTATTAGTTGAGACGACGGCGACGTGGGATGCATGCTCTCTGTAGACACTCAGCTCCGAGGAACGTCTGAAGTGCCGAGTTTGCAGACGTCGAGCCTCTTCGCCAACACGATCGGGCAGGCCCTTCGCACCCTGTCCGCTTGACCTCCAGCAACACGAGTATCGAACGGTGTCGCGCGCATCCCGCCGAGTGAGCAAATCAGCGGCAGGGGCACCCGTAATTGCGAGCAAGCAGCATCGATCAGGAGCGTTTGGTATAACCCAGCCCCCAGGGGCGTTCACGATTAGGAAATGTTCTGCCAACGACTAGTCCGCTGACCAGCGCGGGTGGAAGCCGTCGAGTGGCGCCTTCATGACTTCCAGCAATGACGAGCTGTTGGGCATCTGAGGCAGCATCCCTGCAACCGTTCCAGCCACAAGCATCTGCCCTTGCACGCTCTGAATGCTCTTGAGCCAGTTTTGCGGACTAAAGACCTTATTGTTCATCTGCGCGTTCGTGACGGCACTTTGCAACGCATTTTCCAGGCAATTGGCGGCTAAGGCGAGTATCTCAGCTGCTCGCTTCGCGGCTTCGAGTGTGAAGTGCGGCTCGATCACATTCTGGGTCTCGCGGTTGACGCGCGCTATGATCGTCGAGACTGAGAACAAGATGTGATATTTCACATGCGATTTGCCAGCTTTCAGTACGTCGTTGAGTGCCAGATTTGAGAAAGCTTCCTCGATGGCGTTGAGCCACATCTGCAGGGCGAGGATGTTCGCTGGGTCGTAGCCCGGTCGGAAGATCGACTTGTAGTACTCATCGAACAACTTCTTCTCATTCGCCGAGATGTTAGGACGCTGGCAATGCCAGGCCATAATCATCTTGGCAAGTATGGCGATGTCCACAGTCTTGGTTGCATCACGATCAGCCGGACGCACCTCGCCGCGCTTCGTCAACAGGCAGGCATCCGGATATTTTGCCTCGTAGGCTCTTTTCAGTCCCACCATCACTTTGTCGTTCGAGCGCAGATCACGCGGCTTCACCGCACTTTGCGAGTTCGTATTGATGCTAATGCTGTCTCCGAAGGCTCGGTCGGGGATCTCGTAAAGTCTAAAGAGGATATGAGCGTCTCTGGCCTCATCCGATCGCACGCGCTCGGATGAGTTAAAGATCGTCGAAATCGACTGGCAACCGTTCACGACGCTGAGGCCCTTTACCGTCAGCATCTTTTTATCGTTGCTGACCTCCAGCGAGTCGCACAGCGCTGTCACACCGTTGTGAAAGTAGAAGAAGTCCTTCACCCGCTTGCTGTTCAGGGTGGCCCGCATTGCACGGTTGACTTTGTTGGTACTGCCCAGGGATTGGCGCACGTTCTTGCGAAAAAGCTTGCCGTCCGTGATCCCTGGCAGGCGAAGACATTCGACTAGCGGCAACATCGTCATCACGATCTGGCGCTCGCCGATCTTGGTCACTAGCGTCGTATCGGGTTCCACCACGATCGCATGATCCAGCGACGGAAGCTCCATGGCCTCGGCTTCCGCCAGTCTAAACTGAAGCATCTCTGTATCTATGAGGTGCAGGCTCGCAGACAAGTCATCGGACTCTTCGAGGCGATCCGAAAAAGCCTTCAAGTCGGCCTTGGCTGCATCCGTAAGAGTGCCCGTCGTTAGGAGCTCGAAATCGACCTGGTACTCATCTTCGAGACCACGGCGTACTGCTTCGAGCTTTTGCTTCAGCTTGTCGTTGCAGTCCTGTTGCAGGCTTTCAAGATCCTGCAGTCGGGACCAGGCTCCAAGCACCTCTCGCAGTGGCTCGCCGTCGACCTTGCTTTCGCTGATGAACTTGCCCTGCACGATGATGATGCGCCGTTCGTCATCGTCGACGATCACAGCATCCATCTGCTTGTCATTGGCACCGTCGGTGATGTCGTCTCGCGCCGCTATGCGGTCCCGCAGCATGATGCGGCGCAAATACCATGCGACGAACCGCTGGCCGTCATTGGGAAAATTCTGCTGATAGTAGGAGTCAGTAATCTCGCGGCGGATCCGGCTTAACATTGTTTTCCCCCTCAACATCCCAAGCAATCAGCACAAGTCCCGTTGAAGACAGCCGGGACCGATCGTCCGTGCTATTTGGTTCGCCGGTCGACAGCTTACTGTTCAACTTCGGGCGTCGCTACCACGGTTGAGGAGGGTCGATCTGGCTCGTGCGCCGCTCGATCGGGACTCACCATGCTCCCGCCGTGGCTGCCGAACTTGGAACTAAGCACGCTCGGCTTCGCGGAGCCGAGAAAGCGGATGTGGACTTACATAATAGTTCGAACACAAAGATCACGAGCAGCTACGTCCGCTCATTCGCCTGAAGCGTCGACCAGCGGTGCGTTGCTACCACGCGACCTTAACGCCGAGCTTGCCGTCGTAGGCGTTGCCGGCAGCGGCTTCGCCGATAACGACGAGATAGGATGCGTTGGCGTAGATCGCAGCGCCATCGCCGACGTCAGCGGAAAAGCCGGTGTTGATCTCGAACGTGGTGCCGCCTATGTCGGCTGCGAACGGAACGAAGCCGGTGCCCGTCGAGAATTTCGTCTTCGGATCCCCGAGGAACTCGTACCAGAAGTTGGGCCGCACCCAGGCGGTGAGGGTCGACGGCGCGCCCGTCAGCCAGGTGGGGGCGCCGAAGTCCTGCGCGAAGCGCACGCCCACTCGGCCCGCGAGCGAATTGACGTCGTCGAAGTGCACCTGCGCGGCGCTGTCCGAACCACTACCCAGGTTGACGGTCTGGAAGGCTAGTTGCGCCTGCGGCTCGATCTTGAAGCCGTCCGGGCCGATGTAAGCCGGATAGCCACCTTCGACCGAAGCACCAAATGCGCCGCCGTCGGTCGTCAACTTCTCAGCGCGGTTCGAGTTGGCGTCGATGTCGTACCACGTGCCCAGCAGCAGCGTGTCGATGTAGGCGTTATCCGGCGTGTAGTGAGTCCAATAGGCGCCCCACGAATAGGCCATGAAGCTGTTTTCGCCAGCCTTGCCGACCCCGAAGTGATCGACATCGCCGGAGCCGTGACCGATGGCGAAGACGCACCGGCGTGATTGCGTGCCGTCCCCACATCGCCGTCGCGATAAAGATCGAGACCGCCCTGGAAAGCCCAGAAGTCATAGTCATATTTCGGGCCCGAGCCGTAGATGCCGCTCCGGTCGCCGTCGCGATCACCGTGCTGGCCGATCACGCGGGCCCAGGCCGCGTTCGGTGCATCTTCCGCATAGGCGCTGGCACTTGTGCCACGCCGCTCATGTAGCGTGTCGAGCATCAGGCGACCGTAGAGCAGGGCCATCGCGGGCACGGCAGCATAAAGCGAGGTTTCCTGCCGGTAGTTTGGTGATGGGGCCGCGCAGACGGGCGCCGTTGGATCGATCGAGCAGTCGAGAACGGAACGCAGATACCAAGCATCGGGATTGGAAGAGTCCACACTGCCCCGATGGAGCGAATACTCATAAGGGCCGGCGATCACCGGTCCGGCAAGCGTGAACAGTCCCGGGACGGTGGTGCCGCCGTTGATAGCGTCGACCACGAGGATGCCGTTGACCTGGGTGAGCGCGCCGCTGCCGCCGGCATTGGTGATGGCGAGAAACGACGTGCCCAGTCCGCTGCCGCCATCAATGACCAAAAGGTCGGACGGCGATCCATCGCCGCCCAGGCGCGTGTTGAGGCCGATGGTGCCGCCCGGGCCCAAATAGTCCGTCACCCGCAGCGTCTTGAACGGACCGGCGCCTGAGTCAGGCGGCGCGAATTGCACAGTGCTGCCCGACTGATTGGTCAACAGCGTAAGATTGGAATCGCCGGTGACGTTCCAGACCGAGGTTCCGACAAGATTCAACTGCGCCGTCGCGCCGCTCGCAGTCGTTGCGGCACCGGTTAGCGTAGAGCTGTCTGCATCCATGCTCAGAGTCGCGCCTGATGCGCCTACGCTCAAAAGATTGGTGCCGGTGATTGTGGAATCTGTGAGCGTTGCATTAAGGGTGCCCCCAGTCACGGAAAAGGCAGCACCATCATCCGATGTCACTGTGGCACCATCCGCATTAAAGGTGCCGTTGACTGCGAATAGTACCGCTTCTGTGCCAGCACCTCGAACGTGGATCGAACTATCGTTGACCGTGACGGAACTGCCTGCTGCGGCGCTAGTCACTCGGACGCCGATACCACCCGGCTGCGCGGTCGTGATGGAGGAACCATTCTGCAGCGTGAGGCTACTCACATTTAGGAGCGCGGCACCCAAAGTGAACGCCTGCAGCGAGGTATTGTCGAGCGTAACTGAACCGCCCGTCATGCCTATCCCGCCGGAGGCCACGGAGGTCACAGTGCTGTTCGTAACAGTAATCGTGGCCCCGAGGGCCGAAACGAGAGTGGATGACTGTGCAGTCGAAATGGTTGCTCCGGTGACGGAAATAGTCGAATTCCCTCTCGCGCTTATAGCTCCTGAGCCGGTGCCCCCTGCTTCAATAACTGCTCCCGCCCCGATGGAAATCGTGCTTGCGTTATCGGCCGTCACCGCGTGCGAGTTGTTGCCGCTTGTCTTAATGAGTGTTCCTGCTTCGATCTGAATTTCGCCGCCGTTATTGGCCGACAATGCGTGCGAAGCGCCGCCGCTTGTTTCAAAGCTGGTTCCCGCTCCGAGCAGAATTTTGCCACCGGTATCGGCCGTCAATGCGTTAGAGTTATTGCCGCCGGAGCTGACCTGAACAGATAAACCGGGAGTGTTCTGGATGATGCCGCCATTGAGCGCCCGCAATACACGTTCTGAACCGGCGACTGTCGCGAACGGGCCCGCAACGTCGACCGCTATCCCATCGGCCACGACCTGCTGGGCGTGAGCATGGCTAGGCCACATGGCCGCAACGATAGCCAGCCAGCCGATGCTGCCTGCACGTGCGGTCCAGCCGAACACCAGGCTACGATTTGATGGCTGCCAACTGGAAGTGAAGAGACACCCAGATTGGGCGCGTAAGCGTAGCTGTGCCGACATGGGCTTCCAGATTTGGAAATAGATTCTAAACGATATTTAAAAACGTTGATTCGCGTCGATTGCACATTTCTTAATCAGCTCACCGGCGCGTTGCAGTGCTTCGACGTGAGATATTCGCCACATCAGCCCAGGGGTTGCTCATGGAGCCGTCCAAGATGGCGTCGCCGACGAGGTACCGGCGTCAACTATTGGGCGTCCACGCCTGCCGCGGCATCGGAATCCTAGAGTCGGGCCGGACGGAGCGGATTGGGAACTGGCGGCTGCTAGATGGTTGCTAATCGGGGTGAGAAGCACGGAACAGCCGAACGGCGTCTAACCATTGAAATCGTTGGTGCGGACGGTGGGAGTCGAACCCACACGGCGTTGCCGCCTCAGGATTTTAAGTCCTGTGTGTCTACCAGTTCCACCACGTCCGCTGCGCTGCTCGCACGCTTTGCTACAGCGATTGCCTGCCAAGCGAAAGTAGCGAGGCAGCCCGTCGCTCGCGACCACGGACAGCCGCAGCGCTCCGGCTCAGGCGATCGCGATCGTCTCGCCGTCCCCGTCGGCGACGTTCAGCGGCGCGGCCAGGTCGGGGTTACGCTGCAGCAGCGCCCTTAACGCATCGACGCGTCCGGCCGACTCCCGCCAGACCTGCCGCGTTTCCTTGTCGGCCGCGTGGAGCAGCACCTTCTTACGCGCGTCGAGAAAGGCGTTGAGATATTCGGCCTCGGCCGCCGGCGGCGTGCTCTTCATGATGGCGGCAAGCGAGTCCGGGTCGTCGCCATCGCCGTGCTGGACGAGCGTATCGAAAAAGATGGCGATGCCGACCGGCGAGGTGACGCCGACCGACGCCGCCGCGGCGACGGCAGGCGCCAGGTACAGCTTGTCGGCGATCTCGTCGCACGCCTCGGCGAGGGCCTTCGAGGTCTTGGCCTCGCGACGCCAAGCACGCGGAAAATCGTCGAGCTTGCGGCCATCCCAGTGCCGCGGCGGCAGATTGGGGAGGAAGCTCTTCAGCGGCGTTTCGGGCTGGCGAGCAACGATGGCGTCGATGACCTGCGCCACTTCCTCATTGTAGGTGCAGAAACCGTACTGGGTGACCGTGTATCCGCGCCCATCGTCCAAATTCTCGACGTAGGCGTAGTCTGGCTCGGGGCTGCCGACCTCGAATACGCTCGAAATGGCTTTGATGCGGCGCGCGAGATCTGCATCGGGCATGCTCATCGGAAGCTCTTTCGCTGCGGTTGCGGCGCGCCGTGCCGGATAGCGCCCAGCAGCAGCACGTAGAGCAACAGGCCGTTGAAGGTGTGCCAGAGGAAATGCGTGCCGACGCCGCGTCCGCCGCGCACCGCCCAGCGGCAGACCTCGAGGTCGATGGTGCGGAAGGTCATGGCGGCGAGGAAGATTGCCGCGCCTGCAAGGATGTAGAGCGCCGCCGCCTGTCTGCGAATGGCGAGCCACAGCCCCACCAGCAGCAGCGCGAAGAACGCCGGCGTGTAGCCGAGCGTGCCGTTGAAGCAGCGCTTGCCGGCGCCGCGCGTCATCGGCAGCAGCTCGTTGGAGCAGTGAATGCCCTGGGCGTACTTGACGCTGAGATAGAAGGCGGCAAGCGCCGCGACGACGACGATCCAAGGCGCGCCGGCGAAGCGGCGGAGTGCGTAGCCGAGATAGGCGAGCATGAAGATCGAGATGGGAACGGTGTCGAACGGGATCGCCCACACCGTCGCATAGGTGTGGAACATGAAGCTGCCGACGCCGATGCAGGCAACGAGAAGGATGAGCAGCCACTCGACAACCGCGCCATCTGGCCGTCGCGCCCGCGCGAGCTGCACCGCCGCAATCAGCGCCGCGATGATGAAGGCGCCGTTGCTGATGGCGTTGAGCGGCTCGGCCCAGAAAGCCGGATCGCCGCCGCGCTCGCAGTAGCTGTAGACCTTCGACCAGTCCATAAGGCTCTTTTTCCGGCGCTCGGCGACTCCCCTCCGGGAAGCCGGCCAACGAGCGCGTAGCTCGTCCTTCTTTTCCGACGCTCGGCGACTCCCCGCAGGGGAGCCGGCCGCCGAGCGCAGCTAGTCCTTCTTCTCCGGCGCCACGACCCGAATATGCAGCTCGCGGAGCTGCTTGGGCATAACTTCGGAGGGCGCGCCCATCAGCAGATCGTTCGCCTGCTGGTTCATCGGGAAGAGCGATATCTCGCGCAGGTTCTTGGCGCCGACCAGCAGCATCACGATCCGGTCGATACCCGCCGCCATGCCGCCGTGCGGCGGCGCGCCGTACTGGAAGGCGCGATAGAGGCCGCCGAAACGCGCCTCGACGTCGGCCTGCGTCAGCCCGGTGATCTCGAACGCCGTCACCATGGTGTCGGGGCGGTGATTACGCACCGAGCCCGAGGCGATCTCGAAGCCGTTGCAGACGATGTCGTACTGATAGGCCTTGATCTTGAGCCGGTCCTCGTCGCTCGTCGCCGCCTCGAGCGCCTCGCGCCCGCCCTGCGGCATGGAGAACGGATTGTGCGAGAAGTCGATCTTCTTCTCGTCCTCGTTCCACTCGTAGAACGGAAAGTCGACGATCCAGGCGAGCGCGAACTTGCTCTCGTCGATGAGCTTCAGCTCCTCGCCGATGCGCGAGCGGGCCTCGCCGGCGAACTTGTAGAACTTCGCCGGATTGCCGGCGGCGAAGAAGACCGCGTCGCCTTCCTTGAGGCCGAGCTGCGTGCGGATCTGCTCGGAGCGCTCGGGCCCGAGGTTCTTGCCGACAGGCCCTGCCGCCTCGTTCTCGCGATAGAAGATGTAGGCGAGCCCCGGCTGGCCTTCGCCCTGCGCCCACGAGTTCATGCGGTCGCAGAAGGCGCGCGATCCGCCTCCGGGCGCGGGGATCGCCCACACGCGCACCTTCGGGTCCTTGTCGATCATGCCGGCGAAGATCTTGAAGCCGGAGCCGCGGAAGGCTTCCGTCACGTCCTGCATCTCGATGGGATTGCGCAGGTCCGGCTTGTCGGAGCCGTACTTGGCGATCGCCTCGTCGTACGGGATGCGCGGCCAGCTCTGTGTGACGGATTTCTTCTCGCCCGTCGCCGAGGCAAATTCCTCGAACACGCCGGTGATCACCGGCTCCATCGCCGCGAAGATGTCGTCCTGGGTGACGAAGCTCATCTCGACATCGAGCTGGTAGAACTCGCCCGGCAGCCGGTCGGCGCGCGGATCCTCGTCGCGGAAGCAGGGCGCGATCTGGAAATAGCGGTCGAAGCCGGAGACCATCAGGAGTTGCTTGTACTGCTGCGGCGCCTGCGGCAGCGCGTAGAACTTACCGGCGTGAATGCGCGAGGGGACAAGAAAATCGCGCGCACCCTCGGGCGAGGACGCGGTGAGGATCGGCGTCGAGAACTCGAAGAACCCGGCTTCCACCATGCGCTTGCGGATCGAGGCGACGATGGCGAGGCGCTGCATGATGTTCTTGTGCAGGCTCTCGCGCCTGAGATCGAGAAACCGATACTGGAGCCGCAGGTCCTCCGGATAATCCGGCTCGCCGAACACCGGCACCGGCAGCTCCTTCGCCTGCGACAGCACCTCGATCTCGCTGGCGAACAGCTCGACCTCGCCCGTCGGCAGCTCCGCATTCATCGTGCCCTCGGGCCGCTTGCGCACGCTGCCGTCGACGCGGATCACCCACTCGGAGCGCACGCTCTCGGCCGCCTTGAATGCCGGGCTGTCGGGATCGGCGACCACCTGCGTGATGCCGTAGTGGTCGCGCAGGTCGATGAACAGGAGGCCGCCGTGATCGCGCACGCGATGCACCCAGCCGGAAAGGCGCGCCGTATTGCCGATGTCGCCGGCGCGCAGCGCGCCGCAGGTGTGCGAGCGGTAGCGGTGCAACTGGCCGGTGCCCGCCGAGGCGCCATCAACTGCCTGTTTCGACTTACCTTTTGACTTCGCCTCAGCCATCGTCCCGCTGTCCCGTTGCCGTGCACATAATTTCTATGCGAGCGCGGGAAAAGCGCATGGCCCCAGGGGGTTGTCAAGGCGGCGGTTGCCGGTCGCTAATTACTCAAACTGGTCGCGCAAATGCTTGGCGGATGGCGGCGATCAAGCTCCCCGGTTGTCCTTGATCGCCTGCGCCACCTTCGTCGCCTGCGAGACGCTGCCCACTTGGCTGCCCGGGATGATCCTGCGCCGCCGTGTGCTCGGCCGCGGCTTCATCCCCTCGCCCGCCGTCCGCCCGGCCGGCCGCACGCTCTCGAAATTCGCGCTGCGATGCTGCGCCAGCGCCCGCCGCGCGGCATCGACGTGCGCCGTGCGCGCCTCGATGATGCGCATTCTGCCGAGCTCGCGGTTGACGCGCTTCAATGCGCTCGACAGTGCCTGCTTGCGCTTCAGCGGATGATCGGTGCTGCCCGGAAACGACTTGCCGCGCGGCTCGCTCTTGCCGCGTGCCTCGCGCTGGCGTTGGCGGACCAGCGTGCGCACCTTGCCGCGCTCCTGGCGGATCTGCTTCTGCAGCGCGCGCAGCTCCTTCGCATCGACATCGTAGATGTCGGGGTGATGCGTCCTGTCGATGAGCCGCAACTGCTCCTCGTTGAATACGCTACGCTCGATGGCACGCGACTGGGACATGACCGCCTCATGTTGCTGTGTGGCGGCTGCGGAAACGATCGGCAGCCGCGGACAGGCTAGCCCGCGAGCCGCCGGCATCTCAGCCGCGACCCGCCATCGTGTTTGACGAAGTGTTGATGGCGCGGTCAAATCGCCAACACCTTGCATCGCCGCCGCTCTCGATCACTTCCCCGGCGGCGGCGGGGCGGGGTCGGGGAAGGCGAGCACGTCGGCCGTATAGGTCTCCGTCACCTGGCTGATCGGCCGGCCGTCGGGCAACGTCAACACCGCGCGGTGCTGCAGAACCTCGTGCGGGATGCGCAGCGAGCCGCTGCGGGCCGCGTCCGCCACCGGCCGGTTGTCATTGGCGGCGCGCATCTCCCAATGGGGCGGCAGGGGCGACCACAGCAGCTTCGCCGACAGCGTGCGGCGGCGGAAATCGAGTGGCTTCACCACGCGCCCGAAGGCGGTGTCGGTGGTGTCGAGCGTGCGGTTGATGTCCGGCGTCAGGCGCGATGGCACGTACCAGTTCTCCGCCTCCGACAGCACGCGCGTCCCGCACTTGAGGCGCACGCGACGAAAGCGCACCGGCTCGCCGGGGCCGACGCCGAGAAGCCGGCGCTGCTCCGCCGTGGGCGGTGCGTCGGGCCCGTGCACGCGCTCGGCGATGATGCGGGCGGGCGCGGCGAGCTTGTGATCGGCGCACCAGCGGTCGAGGGTGAGGGTGGCGCTGTCGTTGCTCAGCAGATCGGCGTTGAGCGTCTGCAGCAGCGCCAGGGCCTCGAGGCGCGTGGTGTAGTCGTCGTGCCAGGCGGATGCGTCGTCCGCCTGCGCGTGCGCGGCCGGGATGCCGGCGTGCAGGGCGAGCGCGGCGAGGAGTGTCGCAAGGCCGGTGCGTATGATCTGCAACAACGGGTGTCCCCTGTGAGCCTTCGGTATGCCGGCGGAACGCGCTGCCGGTGACGCCTTTCATAGCCCGCTTCGTCCGCTGCTTCACAGCGGACGTTTCATCGCCCGCGCACGCAATTAACCCTGGCGCGTGCGCGGCGCCGCTCCGGCTAGGCTCTGGAGCGGAACAACCCCTTCGCACGCGGCGTTAAAATCACGCTCAGCGGGAAGATCAGTTCCGCGTCGAACCCCGGAGGAACATCATGGCCAAATCGTCACCGCGCCAGCGCCGCACCGCTGGCCGCGTCATGCACGAGTTCAAGCACGGCGAATTGAAGAGCGGACGCGCGGGCAAGGGCGGCAAGGTGAAGAGCCGCAAGCAGGCGATCGCCATCGCTCTGAAAGAGAGCGGCGCGTCGAAGTACGAGAGCAAGGGTGCCAACAGGCGCAACTTCGCCAAGTCGAAGCGCGACGAGGCGCGCGGCACGACGGGGCAGCAGGAGCGCGAGGGCCGGTCGCACGTCGGCGCCAGCGGTCGGCGCGAGAGCAGCCGCGGCGCGGGCGGACGCAATGCGACGGCCAGGACCGCCGCGGGCCGCAAGGCGGCACGGACACGCGCTCGGAGCGGCGGTACGGCAACAAAGGCGCAGCTCTATGCGCGTGCGAAGCGGCAGGGCGTAGAAGGCCGCTCGAAGATGACCAAGCAGCAGCTGCAGAACGCATTGCGCTAGGTCGCCGGCACGGCGGATCGTCGAACAGGTGTCTTTGCGCACACGTTGGCGCGTAGCCAATACGGCTCGGGCGAAGGTACTCCGTGATCAGTGCAGGGCGGGCCGCGCCGCCTCGCCCATTTCCGAGCTCTGCTCCTGGATCTGCTCGGCGAGAGCCTGCGCCACTTCCAGCTCGATGGCGTACGGGGCCTCGTCGTCGAACCGCAGGAGCACCATGCGTTCGCCCGTGGCATGGCCGACGGAGCACGTCTTGGGCAGGCGCGTCATCTCGCTGCCGCTGCCGACCCGCGGCGCCAGGGCGGCGATCGATTCCAGGATAGGGACCAGATCCGCCGCCAGCGCGGACGGGATGCTGAGGGCGCACTTCTCGCCCTTGGCGTCGACGAACGTCAGCTGAAAACGCCGTTTATCGTCCGCTATCGCCGTCTCGGTGAACGTAGCTGCCGTGAATGTTTTCATCTCGACCCCCCAGCCGGATTTCGCCCGGGTATAGTGGAATCGAGTCGAGGGCGCTCACAAGGGTTTGACCGGTCCAAGCGCAAATTCGCGCTTCACCTGTGTTCAAAAAGAATAACGCGGCGCTTGGCCGCGTTATCTTCAGGCACTTGCCTAGGCAGGCGACGTCTTACGAGCGGCTCAGCCAGTCGTCGACATCCTTCTTGACCTGATCCTTGGCGTGCCCGTAGCGAGCCTGAATCTTGCCTTCCAGCTGCTCGCGGTTGCCATCGATCTGCGTGAGGTCGTCGTCGGTCAGCTTGCCCCACTGCTCCTTCACCTTGCCGGTGAACTGCTTCCAATTACCCTGAACGCGATCCCAATTCATTCTCATTACCTCCACATTGAACACAGGTGTAAAACGCGCCAGACAGCAGGCCGTTCCGCTTGCTTCGTCGAGTTTTGAGCATCCATTTTGCGGTATCAGAAAGCAGAAACGCCCCCGACGCCGCGCCGTTGAGGCGGGAGTCGGGAGCGTCGCAAGGCGAGTTATGCCGTAGCCTGATCGCCTGGCGAATTATTTCGCGTGGTTACCCGGCGTGCGGTCGGAGGTCTCGCCCGATTCGTTGCGGTCGACCTGATTAGACGGCGTCGTGGCGCTGTTGTCGTTGCTGCGCGACGACGTCGGGGTACCCGGCTCCTGATTGGAGGGCGCACCCTGGCCCGCCGTCGGCTTCATGGAGCTTTCATTCTGCATCTGCGTGCCGTCGGTGGTCGTCGTGTTGCTGCTGTCGGCGGCAAGAACGGGGGCGGCGGCAAGCGGCAGAGCCGCTAAAGCGATAATGAGCGTCTTGTTCATTGCGTTTCTCCTTGGGGTCAATGGCAGAGAAACGCGGTGGACAGCGCAGGGTTGCATGCCGGCTGCCCGTCCCGCAGCGTGAAACGCTTACAGAGCCTGCGCCGCGGTGACGAGAAGGCCGCCAATGATGGCGATATTCGATGCACAGACGCCCTTCAGCATGTCGCGCGGATCGCCCGGCGGGAGATCCCAGAAATTGACCATGACGAGGCTGGCGACGGCCGTGAATATCGCCAGCCCGATCGCCGCCGGGGCGACGGCGACGCCGAGCATCAGGCAGGCGCCGCAGGCCGCCTCGAAGATGCTGGCCGCGTAGAGGGCCTCGCGCGGCATCGGGACTCCACGCGCTTTCAGGGCCGGCACGATCTTCTCGCCGACCGGCCCGAAATGATTGAAGCCGGCCCAAACGAACAGCGCGCCCATGAGCATCTGCCCGAGGGTGACGAGCACGTTGGCGAGACTCAGCTCCATGCGGTGCTTCCTTCTTGGTGTTTTGCGTGGCGGGGTACGCATACGAGAACGGCGTACCGTGGCACGAGTGGCACCGGCGATCGCGTTCCTCGGCCGGCAACCCGCCGGCGCTGATCAGCGGTAGATGTAGGTGACCGTGAACGTGCGGTCGACCAGCGTCGACTTCTTGGGCGGGAATGGATAGGCGGTTTGGCGCGCCGCGAACATCACGTTGAAGTCGAGGTCGGGATCGCCTCCGCTCTTCAGCAACTGCACGTCGGCACGCGCGCCGTTCTCCGACAGCACGATGCGCACCGTCACCCGCCCCCGTGCGCGCTCGCGCGGCATTGTCTTCTGCAGCGCGCGAATGACGTTGCGCGCGAACTCGTCGTTCTCGCCCGAGCGCGTGATGCCGGGCGGCCGCTGCACTGCCGACGCGCCACCTGGGTCGGCGTCGGACGAACCCGAATCGTAGGGCACGGACAGATCGAGCGCTGACGTCTGCACGTGCTTCTTCGCGGCCTTGGCCTGCTTTTTGGGCGTCGGCTGCTTGGCCTCGGCCTTTGGCGCCTCCTGCTTGGGCGCCTCCTTCTTCGGGGCTTCCTTGGAGGCCGGCTGCGCGGTCGTGTCGGCCGGCGGCGCCTCGTCGAGGGCAGGCAAAGCCTCGGCCGAGGCCTTCGGCGCTTCCTGCTTGGCCGGCGGCGGCTCGGCGGGTTCGGCTGCCTCGGCCTGCGGCGGCGGAGGTGCCGGCGGCTCCGGAGGCGTTTCCGGCTGCGCCTCGGGTTGCGGTGGCGGCTGGGCTGGCTGCTGGGGCTGCGGCAGGGCGGCCGTCTGTTGGGGCTGCGGCGTTCCCGGCGGCATGGTCGCCGGCATCGGCGGCTCCATGCTGTCCTTCAGGGTGGCGCCGTCCACGATCTCGACGGCGATGGCGTCGTTGGCGCCCTCGGGGGTGCCGACGGAGCGCGTGCGGGCCGAGGTTATGCCGACGATCAGCAGCATATGGGCGAGGAACGCCGCGCACAGGCCGGCCCAGAACACCCGGTCGCGCTGCTGGCGCAGGCTCGCGCGGTGCTCGCTCGACAATGCGTCGACCGTCAGCACTGTCTCACCAGCGTCCATGCCGATTTGACTGCCCCGTTCCGTTTCTGTCGCCCATGCCCTGGTTTGGCGGCCCGCGCCGCAGTTGTCCATGCGATCTAGGCATTTTCAACAACGCGGGGGTCGCAGACGGCGCCCAAATCACGGGCAGCGCACCGAAAAACGCAAAAAGGGCCTCCTGATGGAGACCCTTTGGTGAAACTCGGCGACGATCGGCGGTGGCAACCCTCGGGGCCGAGAAACCTTTGGCGCGAATCTCAGGGGCTGAGATTGGCGACGGCGGGGATATAGGTCGGGTCGAGAAGCTCGGCGAGGTCCCACATCACGCGCCGGGCGGCGGCGTCTGTTCCAGGGTCGCGCACGATGAACTCGGCGCGGCCGCCGAACGCCGGATCGTAGTCCTTGCTGTAGGGGAGGGCCGCTTCCTTGCCGCCACGGCCGATGGCCGAGACGCGGTTGGGGGCAACGCCGGCGGCGATCAGGTAGTCGGCAACCGCCTGGGCGCGGGTCTGCGAGAGACTGCGGTTGCCGAAGGGCGAGCCGCCATCGGCATAGCCATGCACCTCGATCCGCATGCCGGGGCAGTTCTCGGCCTGCAGGGCGAGGCCCTCGAGCTCGGACCGGACCGTGTTGTCGAACGCGGCGCCGTTCGAGAAGCGCACCGGCTGCGGCTGCACGGCCGAGGCGCGGCAGGCGTCGGTGGAGATGTCGTGGCGCACGTCGGACTCGTCGAGCATCGAGGGCGCCTTGGGCAGCGACGGCATGCCGATTGCGCCGGTCTCGAGGGGGACGAGGTCGTGGGTGTAGGTGGCGTGGCCGGTAGCGGCCGCGGCGTGGTTCAACTGGCCGTTGGCGCGAGCGGCGGCGACGGCAGCGAGCGAGCGTTCGATCTCGGCGTTGCGGGCGCTCCGGAAGTCGCAGTCGGAGCTCGAGTATCCGACCGTGCGGCATTCGCTCTGTGCGGTCTGGTCCGCAGCCACGCACGTCGCGCTCTCCGCATGGGCAGTGCAGTACGAGGCGGGATGTCCAGCTGCTGCGTGGTCCTGCTGCCGAGCGGCGGCCCGTGTCGCCGCTACGGCGGCAAGCGAGCGCTCGACCTCGGCGTTGCGCGCGGCGGCGAACTCGCGGAGGCGCTCGGCCTCGCAGCGCGGGCTTCCTGGCACGCGGACGCAGTGCGAGGTCAGGGCCGCGTACTCGGCGGCGCCGAGGGCGTTCTGGGTGACGCCATTGGCGCGCGACTGAATGCTGGCGGTCTGCATCTGGTTGCCGGCGGCAGCACGGCTGCGTTCGACGGCGGCCATGGAAGCGGCGCTTTCGGCGTTGCGGGCAGCGGCGAACGCGCGAATGCGCTCGGCCTCGACACGCGCCATGGACATTCTCGCCAAGACGTTCTGCTGGGCGGCGAACTCGCGGGCGCGGTGCGCCTCGCAGCGCGGACGCACATCCGTCTCCGACTTGCACGGCGAAAGCTGCAGCGCGAGCTGGCGGCGGCGCTCGGTGCCGACACGCTCCATGGATGCGCTGGCGAGCGCGTTCTGATGGGCGACGAAGCGGCGGGCTCTCTCGGCGTCGAAAGCGGTGAGCGAGGCCTCGATCAGCCTGTTCTGCTCGATCTGCAGCTCGCGGGCGCGCTCGGCGGCGACGCGGGCCGACGCAGCGGCGATCTCGGCGCGGCGCGCGGCCTCGATGGCGCGCGCATCGGCGACGCGATTGGCGGATGCGTTGGCGAGCGCGTTCTGGATCTCGGCGAAGTGGCGCTCGCGCTCGGCGATGCAGCGCGGCGCCTGCGAGAGAACCGACTTGCAATGCGTGAGGCTCATGGCCAGCTCTTGCGCGCGGACGCGCTCGACGCGGGTGAGCGAGTCGTTGATCTCGGCGTTGCGCTGGCGCGCGAACTCGGCGCGCTCGATCACGCAACCGAGCGCATCGGACATGTCGAGGCAGGCGTTGTAGTCGCCGGCGTGAACCGGCAGAGCGACGGTCGATAACAGCAACGGCAGAAACGGGCGAATACGCATGACGGGGTCCCCGGGGCTACGAGAGGCGAGCGCTTAAGAGGCGCTTGAAAGACCCGTACAAATTGCCGCCAATCTGCTTAAAATTCAGTGCGATGCATAACTAAGTTCAGGCCAATCGTTGGCATAAAACGGCACGATCGGCGAAAAAATTCCGAATACGACAGCAACTCGGCCGATGCGGGTTGGCGTGTACTGACAATCAGCGCCTGCACGTATTCTTTTGGTGCGGGAAGCCCGCCCGGAGGAAATGGAAACGGCGGCCTCGCGGCCGCCGCTGTGACGTGATCGCCGCCGGCCGGTGGCGCGGCATTCACGGCTGGCGGTAGAGCACCCGATAGCGCGCCTCGCGGCCATTGCCGACCGGCTGCGCCGGAAGCTCGAAGATGCCGATGATGCGGCTGGCATCGAGATTGCGCGACGCGAGCGCCGCATTGAGAGCATCGAGCCGCGCGTCGGTGATGAACTCGCCCACCGCCTGGGCGCTGCCTGTCAGGGTTTTGAGGGCTCCTGTCGCCATAGGTGTTATCCGATCCTTTCTGCCTTCGCGGCCGCGGACGACGGGCGCCCGCGGCCGCGGCGGCTGTTTCGCTATTCGGCTGCTTCGGCGCCCTGGGGCATCATCTGCTGCTGTGCCGTCTCCGACGCTTTCTCGCGCGTCATCCTCTGCAGCGCCGTGCGCACGCCCGCCTCGTACTCGGGATGCACGCGCTTGAAGTGGGCGAGCTGGCGCTCGACGATCTCCTCGGGGATGCCCCACATCGCCTCCGCGACGTTCGAGAAGAGGCGGGCCTTCTGATCGGCGTTGAACAGATTGAACAGCGCCGTCACCTGCCGGTAGTCGTCGTTGCCGTCGCGATGGTTGTAGCGGGCAGCATCGCCGGAAATCTTCAGCGGCGGTTCGGCGAAGCGCTCGTCCTGGCGTGCCGCTCCGTCGACGGAATTCGGCTCGTAGTAGGCGTCGACGTTGCCGGTCGCCTGGCCGAAGAACCGCATCGGCCCGTCCTTGTGATAGTGGTGCACCGGGCATTTCGGCGCGTTGACGGGCAGGTGCTCGTAGTGCGTGCCGAGACGGTAGCGGTGCGCATCCGCATACGAGAACACGCGCGCCTGCAGCATCTTGTCGGGCGAGAAGCCGATACCGGGCACGACGTTCGAGGGCGAGAACGCCGCCTGCTCGATCTCGGCGAAGTAGTTCTCTGCGTTGCGGTTCAGCTCCAGGATGCCGACGTCGATCGGCGGATAGTCGGCGTGCGGCCACACCTTGGTGAGGTCGAAGGGGTTGTACCAGTGCTTGCCGACGTCGGCCTCGGGCATCACCTGCACCTGCATCTTCCAGCGCGGGAACTCGCCGCGCTCGATGGCCGTGAACAGATCCTCCTGCGTCGACTCGCGGGTGCGGCCGACGATCTCCGTCGCCTCTTTGTTGGTCCAGTGACGGTGGCCCTGCAGGGTCTTGAAGTGGAACTTCACCCAGAAGCGCTCGCCCGCTTCGTTGATAAGCGAGAAGGTGTGCGAGCCATAGCCGTTGATGTGGCGCACGTCAGTCGGCAAGCCGCGGTCCGACATCAGGATCGTCACCTGATGCAGGCTCTCGGGCGACAGCGACCAGAAATCCCACATCGCCGTCGGCGAGCGCATGTTGGTCTTCGGGTGGCGCTTCTGCGTGTGGATGAAGTCCGGGAACTTGTAGGGATCGCGGACGAAGAACACCGGCGTGTTGTTGCCCACCAGATCCCAGTTGCCTTCCTGCGTGTAGAACTTGACGGCGAAGCCGCGCACATCGCGCTCGGCGTCGGCGGCGCCGAGCTCCCCGGCAACGGTCGAGAAGCGCAGCAGGAGATCGGTCTGGGCGCCCGGCTGCAGGACGCTCGCTTTGGTGTATTGCGAGATATCGCCCGTGACCGTCAGCGTCCCGAAGGCACCCCAGCCCTTGGCATGCACCGTGCGCTCGGGGATGCGCTCGCGGTTCTGGTGCGCGAGCTTCTCGATGAGCTGATAGTCCTGGACGAGCAGCGGCCCGAGCGGACCGGCGGTCAGCGCGTTCTGATTGTCGGCGATGGGGGCGCCGGCGGTCGTCGTCAGGGTCTTCTTCGACATGGGGTAGGCTCTCCGGAGTGGCTCGCAGTGCAGCGACAAGGGGCCTTCTCCTTAGAGCCGTTGTAAAATGATCTTTCCTGTCTCGGCTGATAAGACGAAGTGATCGGTACACGCGCCGAGCTGCGCTTCGCCCAGGGTTTGCAGGCATCGCCGGGCAACGGCCCTCTGCGCGAGGCCGGCGCGCCGCTTCAGCGCGCCGCACCGCCCGAGGTTGCAGGCGGCGCGTGCAGCAGCCGCGCATCGCTCGCCGGTGTGCCGATTTCGGCCCCGCGACCGCGCCCGATGGTCGCCAGGCGTGGCGATCGGGCTGCGGCGGCCCGCTTTCGTGCCCGGGGCGACGCCGATGACTGGATTCGCGGGATTCTATGCGCTATAGGGCCCCTCTACATGCGCATCGTGACCACCTCCGAAGATCTCTCACAAGCCGTCCAGCGACTCTCGGCGAGCGAATTCGTCACCGTCGACACGGAGTTCCTGCGCGAGCAGACGTTCTGGCCGCAGCTCTGCCTGATCCAGATCGCCTCCGCCGACGACGCGATGATTATCGACCCGATGGCCACCGGCATCGACCTGGCGCCGTTCTGGCAGCTCATGGCCGAGGAGCGGGTGGTCAAGGTGTTCCATGCCGCGCGCCAGGACATCGAGATCGTCTACGCCCGCGCCGGCCTGGTGCCGCGCCCCGTGTTCGACACCCAGGTGGCGGCGATGGTGTGCGGGTTCGGCGAGAGCGTGTCGTACGTCAACCTCGTCAAGAACCTCACCGGCGCCGACCTCGACAAGTCCTCCCGCTTCACCGACTGGAGCCGCCGGCCGCTGTCGGAGAAGCAGCTCGAGTACGCGCTCGGCGACGTCACGCACCTGCGCGAGGTCTACCGGCACCTCAAGGCCGACATCGACAAGGCGGGCCGGGCCGACTGGCTCAACGAGGAAATGGGCATCCTCACCGATCCCAAAACGTATGAGCAGCACCCGGACGAGGCCTGGCAGCGGCTGAAGCTGCGGGTCAAGAACCGCAAGGCGCTGGCAGTGCTCATGGAGCTCGCCGCCTGGCGCGAGCGGCTCGCCCAGTCGCAGGACGTGCCGCGCTCGCGCATCCTGCGCGACGAGGCGCTGTACGACATCGCCAACCAGGCGCCGACGTCCACCGAGCAGCTTAGCCACCTGCGCACCTTGAGCGAGGGCTTCGCCCGCTCGGCGCGCGCCCGGGAGATCGTCGAGGCCGTCAAGCGCGGGCTGGAGCGCGATACCAAGACCGTGCCGCCCGTCTCGCGCGGGGCGCAGCTGTCGGCGGAATCGACGGCGCTCATCGAGCTGCTGCGCGTGCTGCTCAAGGCTTCTGCCGCACGCCACCGCGTGGCGCCGAAGCTGATCGCCGGCTCGGAGGACCTGGAGCGCATCGCCACCGAGCCGGAGCCGGACATTCCCGCGCTCAAGGGCTGGCGGCGGCGCCTGTTCGGCGAGGATGCTCTGCGCCTGAAGCGCGGCGAGATCGCGCTGACGCTCGCCGGTGGCGAGGTGGTGCCGATCGCCACCGTCAAGCCGGACACCGAGGCCGCACAGTAACGGCGGCGGGATCCAGGCGCGCAAAACCGGAGCCATCATTGCGCTTGATGACAGACGCAGCCCGCGGCGATAGCTTCTGCAGGCGATCCGCAATCGGGTAATCGGCAGCACAGCCATGGCCAAGCCACCTTCACCGCGCGTTCCCGTCTCCCAGCTCATCTATCTGCTGGTGTTCGGGGCCTTCCTGTTCATCTATCTGGGGAGGGTGCTGAACGGCTCCGGCAACAAGCTCGATTGGCTGACGCTGGCCGTCAGCGCGGTGCTGTTCGTCATCACCGCCTACCGGGTGCTCATCTCGCTCAGCAAGCCGGACGCCTGAGGCCCAGCCACCGGCGATTACTTGCGGCCGGAATCGTAGCCGTTCTTCTGCCGCCACTCGGAGAAGAAGTAGGCGAGCGTATCGTCGATCTTCTCCGGCAGCACGATGCGGATGTTGACGAGCTGATCGCCCGCCTCGGCCTTGCCCGCGCTCTTGATGCCCTTGCCCTTGAGGCGCAGCGTCCGGCCCGAGCTGGTGCCCTTGGGCACCGCGAGCTGCACCCGGCCCGAGATGGTCGGCACCTCGATCTTGGCCCCGAGCACCGCCTCGTCGATGGTGATCGGCACCTCGATGACGATATCGTCGTCCTCGCGCTTGAACTGCGGATGCGGCCGCACGCGCACCTCGACGAGCGCATCCCCGTGCTCGGCGCCGCCGATACCGCGCTGGCCCTTTCCGCGCAGACGCAGCACCTGGCCATCGGTCACGCCCGCCGGAACGGCGAGGTCGAGCATGCCGCTTTGCGGTAGCGTCACGCGCTTGGTGGCGCCGACCGCCGCCTCGAGGAAGTCGACCTCGAGCGTATAGCGGACGTCCTGTCCCTTGGCGGTGAAGTTGGCGCGCGCTCCGCCGTTGCGCGCAGCGCCGCCGAAAACGTCGGAGAAGATGTCGCCGAAGCTGAACTCGTCGAAGCCCGTGGCTCCGGCTCCGGCGCCCGCGCGGGCACTGCGGGCGTACTGGCGGAAGCCGGCGTGGCGCGGATCGCCGCGCCCGTCGATCTCGCCACGGTCGTAGGCACGGCGCTTCTCGGCATCGCCAAGGATCTCATAGGCGGAGGAGACCTTCTTGAAACGCTCCTCGTTCCCCTTCGTGATATCGGGGTGCAATTCCTTGGCGAGCTTGCGGAAAGCGCGGCGGATGTCCTCGTCCGAGGCGTTGCGCTGGACGCCCAGGGTTGCATACGGATCATCGACCATCGCGAAAGCGTCCTGTCCCCTAAGCCGGCCCCCCGGCCGGCGGCCTCAGTTTAGCAGGAAATATGGCGGCCACACGCCATCGGCAATGGTTGCGCACGGCTAAGCTCGGGGTGCTTCACTCGGCCGTCCCCCGCCGGGAGGGCTCCCCGGAGGCCCGGGTTCCGGGGCCTAGCGGCCGATACGGACCTCGGGGGACTTCTCGACGAGGTGCGCCAGGGTATCGAAGCGGCGGCGCAAACGCTCGCCGTCGAGCCCGGCATAGGCCTTGGGGATGCTGAGCACCAGCTTGTCGCCGTCATAGCTCAGGGGCGCCTCGTCGATCACCCCCGGCACGCCGACCGAAAGCATGTGCGCCGTGCGAATCGCCGCCGCCACGATCCGCGCCCGCTTCTGGGCCCGCTTCGAGATGAGCGGCTTCAGCCGCTCCGACAGCTCCGCGGCGTGCTCCTGCGAGGCGCCCGCGTGGCGGTAGAAGATGGCGAGCGCCATGAACACCCGCCCCGGATGGTCGATGCCCGACAGGCCCGCATGCGCCAGCAGGTTGAGGCTCTGCTCGCCGCGATAGTCCGGGTGCTCGCGCCAGCCGATATCGGATATGAGACAGGCGGCATAGCGCAGGCGGCGCTCGTCCGGCGTCTCCTTGGGGCCGGGCGGCTCGAACAGCACGTCCGTCCATTTGCACAGCTCCCACGCCTGCTCGATGGAGCGCGAGCGCAGCGCCGCGTACTCGGCGCAGAACGACAGCAGCGGGTCCTTGCGCCGCTCATGGGCGGGCAGCAGGGAGTAGATGAGGCCCTCGCGAATGCCGAACACCGAGAAGATAACCTCGCTCGGGTTCAGCACCTTCAGCAGGCGCTCCAGCACCAGGGCCGCGAAGGGCAGCACCTCGCGCCGGGCTTTCGACACCTCCTCGATGCCCGACAGCGCGCCGAGCTTCTTCGACTTGCGCACGAACTCGCAGAACGCCATCGCCTCGGCGGTGGGGATCGCATAGCCGTGCGTAATGTGCAGCGGATAGTTGGTCTGCTCCATATGCAGGCGCGCCACCGCACGCCAGCTTCCGCCGACCGCATAGAACGGCCGGCCCGCGCCCTGCGCCAGCCAGGGAAGCTGCGCCAGCGCCTCGTCGACGAGCGGCTGGGCCTTCTCGATCTTGTTGCCGGTGGCGTCGATGAGGCGGAGGCCGCCGACCGGCAGTGTCGCAGCCTGGCGCAGGCGGTCGGACGCGATGTCGATCAGCTCGAGGCTGCCCCCGCCGAGGTCGCCAGCGACGCCGTCGGGCGCGACGAAGCCCATCATGATGCCTTGCGCCGCGAGCCTCGCCTCCTTCTCGCCGGAGAGGATCTCGATGCGCATGCCGAGCGCCTTCTCGGCGCGGGCGATGAAGTCGGCGCCATCCTCGGCCTCGCGCACCGCCGCCGTGGCGAGCGCGCGCACGTTCTTCACTTCGAGGATGCGCGTTATGGCGCGAAAGCGGGTGAGCGCGGCGAGCGCGCGCTCCATCGCCTCGGGACCGAGCCGCCCGGTGGAGGCGATCGACTTGCCGAGGCCGCACAGCACCTTCTCGTTGAAGAGCGGCGTCGGCGCGCGCACGGCTCCCTCGTAGACGACGAGCCGGACTGAGTTCGACCCGATATCTATGACCGCAATGGGCTCAAGCTCGCTCACCCGGGTCTGCTCGCCGAACAACCGTTCCAAGCTCGTCAAATGCAGCCCCTGCTCCGTCTCACGCGTCAGTCTTTGTTTATCAGGCTGAAGCGAGGCGGGAAGTTCTCCTTGAGCGCTTGTCCACGACCGGAAAGCGACGGATTCGTGAGAAAATACCGGTGCGCGTTGAAGGCTTCCTCTCCCGGCGCCTGCTGAATGCGCTCCGACGAGCCATCCGGCTTTATGCTCCAGCTCTGCTGGTTGTCCTTCAGGTTGGCGACCATGATCTGATCCAGCACCTGCTCGTGCACCGTGGGGTTCATGATCGGCACCATCGCCTCCACCCGGCGGTCGAGGTTGCGGGGCATCATGTCGGCGGAGCTGATGTAGACGGCAGCCTTGGGCGAGGGCAACCCCTGCCCGCGGCCGAAAGCGTAAATGCGCGCATGCTCGAGGAAGCGGCCGACGATGCTCTTGACGCGAATATTCTCCGACAGTCCGGGGATTCCCGGCTTCAGGCAGCACACGCCGCGGACGATGAGGTCGATCTCGACGCCCGCCTGGCTCGCCTCGTAGAGCGCCGTGATGATGCGCGCGTCGACGAGCGCGTTCATTTTCATCCAGACGGCGGCCGGCCGGCCGGCCTTGGCGTGCTCGATCTCCTCGTGGATGTGCGCGATGATGCGCTGGCGAATGCCGTGCGGGCTCGCCGCCATCGCTTCCAGCTCGGCGGGCTCGCCATAGCCGGTGACGAAGTTGAGGATGCGCGTCACGTCGCGGGCGATGGCCGGGTCGGTGGTGAACAGCGACAGGTCCGTGTAAACGCGCGCCGTCTGCGGATGGTAGTTGCCGGTGCCGATGTGGCAGTAGCTGACCAGCTCCGTGCCTTCGCGCCGCACGATGATGCCGAGCTTGGCGTGCGTCTTCAATTCGATAAAGCCGTAGACGACGTGCACGCCGGCGTTTTCCAGATCGCGCGCCCAGCGGATGTTGGCGGCCTCGTCGAAACGCGCCTTCAGCTCGACGACGGCGGTGACGGACTTGCCCGCCTCCACCGCCTCCTTCAGCGCCTGCACGATGGGGCTGTCGCGCGAGGTGCGGTAGAGCGTCCACTTGATGGCCATGACGTTAGGGTCGGCCACGGCCTGGCGCAGGTACTGCACCACCACGTCGAACGACTCGTACGGGTGGTGGACGATGATGTCCTTCTTGCGCACCGCCGCGAAGCAGTCGCCGTTGAACTCGCGGATACGCTCGGGGAAGCGCGACACGAACGGCTTGAACAGCAGATCGGGGCGATCGTTGACGATGAGCTGCGCCGTGTCGGCAAGCGCGAGCAGGCCGTCCTTGATAAAGACGGCATCCTCGCCGACCTCCAGCTCCTCGAGGACGAACTTCTTCAGCCGGTTCGGCATCGCCGCTTCGAGCTCGAGACGGATCACGTGGCCGCGGCGGCGGCGCTTCAGCGCCGTTTCGAACGAGCGCACCAGATCCTCGGCCTCTTCCTGGATCTCGACCTCGCTGTCGCGCAGCACGCGGAACGCACCCTGGCTCTTGATCTCGAAGCCGGGAAACAGCTCGGAGATGAAAAGGCCGATGATGGTCTCCAGCCGGATGAACCGCAGCTCCTTCTCCTCCTGATCGGCGCCGCCGAGGCGGATAAAGCGCTCGAGCTGGCTCGGGATCGGGATCAATCCGTTCATCGACTTGGAGTCGCTTTCGCGCAGCATCTCCACGGCGATTGTGAGCCCCTTGTTGAGGATGAAGGGGAAGGGGTGGGCCGGATCGACGGCGATCGGCGTCAGGATGGGAAAGATGTGCGTGAGGAACAGCCGCTGCAGCCAGCTCCGCTCGGCCGGCTTCAGGTCGCCCGGCTCGAGGATGTGCATGCCGTTCTCCGCCATCTCGGCTTTGATCGCGCGCCAGCATGCCTGCTTGTCGGCGACGAGGCTCGCAGCGAAGCGATTGATGGCGCGCAACTGCTGCGACGGGGTCAGTCCGTCCTGCGAGGGCGTCTGCACGCCGGCCGCCACCTGGCCGAAGATGCCGGCGACCCGCACCATGTAGAACTCGTCGAGGTTCGACGCCGAGATCGACAGGAAGCGCAGGCGCTCCAGCAGCGGGTGACGCGCGTTTTGCGCCTCCTCGAGGACGCGGCGGTTGAACTGCAGCCAGGACAGCTCGCGGTTATAGAAGCGTGCCGGACCCTCCGGCGGCGGTTCGATCGCCTCTGCGCTCACCGCTGCCCTGTCGCGCACTTTGTTTCTCGCGCTCGCCATTATCGTGCTCTCATTCCCTCGATGTGACCGAGGGAGGCTACGTTACAAATATGACATGCTCGCCACGCGGCGGTGTCCATTCCCTTTACTCACGGCTTTCGCCGAGCTCGGAAAGCGCCTCCGCGGCAAGCGGTCGCGTCACCTTCCGGTGTTTGGCCAGCGCGAGGCGGTCGATCGCTGCCACGATACGGCTCGCCGCCGCCATGGAGCGCTCCATGCGCACGCTGAGATAGTCGATCACCTGCGGCTCGACATAGAGCTGGCGATCGTCGAACAGCTTCACCAGCACCGCCTTGAGAAGCGCCTCGTCCGGCGGCTGCACCTCGACCATGGGCAGCGCCCGAAGGCGCGAGCGCAGGTCGGGGACGCGGAACTCCTGCTCGCCTGGAGGGGTGCGGGATGTGAGCAACACGGAAAGTTTGCTCTCCCGCGCCCGATTGAGCAAGTGGAAGAGGACTTTCTCGTCCGCGAGGCCCCGGTCGACGTCCTCCACGACGATGGCGGCGCCGTCCGCGAGCCCCGCCACCGTGCCGTCGTCGAGCGCCGAAGCGGCGAGGACGCCGGCGCCGGAGCGCAGCCGCCAGACGTTGGCAAGGTGGCTCTTACCGGAGCCCTGCGGCCCGGCGACGAGCGAGGCCGGGTGCGGCCAATCGGGCCAGCGGTCGATCATCTCGACGGCGGCGGCATTGGAGCTGGAGACGAGGAAATCCTCGGCCCCCAGAGCCTGGCGGTGGGCGAGATCGAAGACGAGCTGGCGAGGAGAAGCGGTCATTCCGTATCGGGGTCAAGCAGGCGGTTTGCGTGGTGTGATCGCCGACGATTACGGCGAAACTGGCTTTTCCAGCGCCGGCACCGGCCGCACGGCTGTGGGCAACGCTTCCTGCGGCTCGGGCGGTCCGATACCGCTGTAGAGGGGGCTGGCAAGGTATATCCGCAAGGCGAAGCGCACGAGCACGCCCACCGCGGCGGCGATCGGCACCGCAACGAGGACGCCGACGAATCCGAACAGATAGCTGAATACGAACAGCGAGAAGATCAGCCATACCGGATGCAGCCCGATCTTCGAGCCGACGATGTTGGGACTGAGAAAGCCGGCGTCGAGCACCTGAGCCATGGCGAAAATGGCGATGACGCTGAGAATGGGCACCGTCTCCGGCCAGAACTGCACGACGGCAATGGTCGTCGCGGTGAGGAGACCGAGCGCCCAGCCTACGAAGGGCACGAAGCTCATGAGGCCGGTGGCGAGGCCGACCAACAGCCCGTAGCGCAGACCCAGCGCGCCGAGCGCCACCGCATAATAGAGAGCGAGGATGAGGCATACCGCGCCTTGTCCGCGGATAAAGGCGGACACCGCATCGTTCACCTCGACGGCGAGGCGGCGAATGGTCGGCGCGTGCGCGCGCGGCAGCCAGGAATCCACCTTGGCAAGCATCGGATGCCAGTCGATCAGCATGTAGAAGACGACCAGCGGCGTCACCAGCAGCAACGACAGGAAATCGAACAGCGCCCGCCCCTGGCTCCACAGCGATCCGGCGAGGAAGCCGGCGAGGCTCGCAATGTTTTCGGCAATCGTCTGCGAGGAGCGCTCTACGCCGGCGGCGATGTCCGGGTAATGGGTGCCCAGCCGCTCCCGCGCCCACGTCTCGAGCAGCCCGCGCAGACGCGTCAGCTCGTCCGGCAGCGCCACGGCGAACTGCTGTGCCTGCGTCAGCAGCAGCGGGACGAGGAAGATAAACGCTGCCGCGATGAGACACCCGAAGGCGGCGACGATGAGCGTCGAAGCGACGCCGCGCGGCAGGCCCCATTGGGTGAGGCGGTCGGCGGCGGGATTGAGGAAGTAGGCGATGACCATGCCGGCGACGAACGGCAGGATGACGCCGCGCAGCAGCGCGATCAGCAGCACGAGGACGAGCCCCGCGGTCAGCCAGAACAGAACCTGACGCTCGACGCGCATCGCTTCACTGCCCCCTGGCCCCTTGCGGGACGTCCCTGCGCCGGCCTGCATGGTCAGCCGCGCACGCCTGTCGATTCATATCCCGACATATGTAGCAGCCATCCGTGCAAATAGGCAGCCAGCGAGGCGACGGTCAGGACACCGGTCGTCCACACGAGGACAAAACGCAGCCAGCCGAGGCCGAGGCCGAAGCCTTCGTCCGCCAGCACGATGGCCGCCAGCAGGATCTGCGCCACGGTATTGGCCTTGGACACGATGAGTGGACGAATGCGTACCGGCCGCCCGAGCAGCCAGGAGAGCATCACGGCGATGACGATGAGGATGTCGCGCGAGACGACGGCTACGACAAGCCACAGCGGCAGCTTTCCATCGACGCCGAGCGCCAGGAATATGCTGACGAGCAGCAGCTTGTCGGCGAGCGGATCGAGATAGGCGCCCAGCTCCGTCTGCCAGCCGAAGGTCTTGGCGAGGTAGCCGTCGACCGCGTCCGAGACACCGGCGACGATGAAGACGGCGAACGCCAGCTGGGTGGCGCCGGTGATGAGCAGCCAGAAGATCACCGGCACGAGGATGACCCGTACCAGGGTAATAATGTTGGGAAGGTTCAACAGCCGGTCCACGGGCGTCCATCCGCTGCGCGGCAGCCTGCGAGGGGGCCGCCTTTATAGTTCTACGCTGCTTATGCCGCCGCGTTGGCGTTTGGACTAGTAGGCCGAGCGAAGAATGAGCCGGTCGGCCCCATTCTCCAGGGCGAGCCCGCTGCCGCTCAGGGCCGACGAGAGCTGGCCGGCGCCGCCCGGGTAGCGCAGCGTCAGGTCCGCTCCGCGCGCCGATTCCGCCTCGATCCGCACGTCCTCGACGCCGGGAAGGCTCAGGAGCTGGCTGCGCATCTGGCTCCACTCGGCGAGGCTCTGGTACTGGGCGCGCACGGCGAGCTGCTGACCGCCGGCCGAGTAGGTCGGTGCGTAGGCGCGCGCGTAGGACGAGCCGCCGGCGGCCGGCAGCTTCAACGCTTTCCAGCGCCCCTCGAGCACGCCGCTGCCGACGACGGTCGCCAGCTCCATCGCATAGGCGGTGTCGCCGTCGTAGATGCGGTAGCTGCGCCGGAGCGTGAACGTGCCCACGGCGTCGATGCCGGTCAGCGTCACGTTGAGGCGCATGGCAGCGGGATCCGGCTCGGCGATGGCGAGCAGCACGTACGGCGAGCCGTAGGCGCCGGCGAGCGCGCGCTCCGCTCCGCCCCGGCCCTCGGCCGCCGATTTCAAAACGTCCGGCTGAATGCCGTCCTTGATCGGCTGCACGCTGAACGGCGCCAGCGAATGCTCCAGGTCGAGATCCTTCCAGAACTGCAGCCATGCCTTGGCGGCCTGGCCGGTGTCGATGGCGCCGCCGGCGTTGCGCACGACGGGAACGACGATGATCTCGCGCGCCTGCTCCTCGATGAAAGGAATGCCGTCCTGCTGCAGGACCGAGCGCACGCTGTCGGGACGGAAGGAGAAGTCGAGGCTGGCGATGTAGCGGGTCGAGGAATTGCGCTCGGAGCGGACCGAGACGCCTTCGAGGAAGCCCGATGACTTGAGTCCCCAGAGGCGGCGCACCCGGTCGTATTGCGTCACCGGCACCAGGCGCTTGAGCAGCGAATGGAACGCCGCCTGCTGGCCATCGGCCATCGCCTTTTTCTTGGCGGCCACTGCGTTCACCGCCTCGGCGTCGACCGGATAGCTGCCGACGGTGAAAACGTCGTCGCCGGCCGCAGCGCCGCCGACACTACCGGCGAGGGCAAGGGCGAAGGTTGCGCACAACAGTTTCAAACGGATGGCCGGCACGCGCCTTTATCCTCCCCGGATGCAGCCTTGCCTTGCCTTGCGCCCAGAATCGCCGCGAGTTGCCCATCGGCTGCGGAAGCTGCTAGGACGCCGCATCACCGGCAGGCAAAGGGGGCAAAAGTTGGGTTCGAAGGTCACATGACAGAGCCTGATCGGGAACGCAACCCGGCCATCACCTACCGCGATGCGGGCGTCGACATCGACGCTGGAAACCGGCTGGTGTCGCTTATCAAGCCCCTCGCCCGATCGACGCGCCGCCCCGGCGCCGATACCGATCTCGGGGGGTTCGGCGGCCTGTTCGACCTGAAAGGCGCCGGCTTTCGCGACCCCGTGCTGGTATCGGCCACGGACGGCGTCGGCACCAAGCTCAAGATCGCCATCGAAACCGGACGCCACGCCACCATCGGCATCGACCTCGTGGCGATGTGCGTCAACGACCTCGTCGTGCAGGGCGCCGAACCATTGTTTTTCCTTGATTATTTCGCCTGCGGGAAGCTCGACGTGGCGACCGCGGAGGCCGTCGTCGCCGGCATCGCCGAAGGCTGCCGGCAGGCCGGCTGCGCCCTCATCGGCGGCGAGACGGCCGAGATGCCGGGCATGTACCAGCCGGGCGACTACGATCTTGCCGGCTTCTCGGTCGGCGCGGTGGAGCGCGGCGAGATCCTGCCGCGCGGCGACATCGAGGTCGGCGACGTCCTCATCGGGCTCGCCTCCTCGGGCGTACACTCCAACGGCTACTCGCTGGTGCGCCGTCTCGTCGACAGCAGCGGCCTCGACTGGCGGCACCAGGCGCCGTTCGAGCCGGAGAAGAGCGTGGCCGAGGCGCTGCTCGTCCCCACGCGCATTTACGTTAAGCCCATTCTCGCTGCCATCGAGGCGGCGGGCGGCGCGCACGGCGCCGTGAAGGCACTGGCCCACATCACCGGCGGCGGCCTGTCGGAGAACGTGCCGCGCGTTCTGCCCGACAGCGTCGCGGCACGCATCGACCTCGACGCGTTCACGGCGCTGCCCGTGTTCGGCTGGCTGGCGAAGGCCGGAGGCCTCTCGGACGAGGAAATGCTGAAGACGTTCAACTGCGGCATCGGCATGGTGATCGTCGTCGCCAGGAGCGAGGCCGACGCGGTGGTACGCACGCTGCAGGAGGCCGGCGAGGCGCCCTATCTCATCGGCGAGATCGTCTCGCCGGGCGGTGCGCGGACCGACGCCAAGGGCAAGGGCGACACCTGGGCCGTGCAGTACGCCGGCAGCCTTCGCTACGCTTGATCCTCGTAATCGGCCGAACGTCGGTTGGCGCTTAGCGGCGGCTGAACGCCCCCCTGTGCGCCTCACACTGCGATTGCCTCGTCTCGGGCCAAAATATTACCGATCGGTAAGCATGCGGTAAGGTCGAGACAAGCTTCAGGCGGCAGTGTTCCCGGCGGAGGGGCGCTCGCGTGGCGGCCCAGGCTACCCGTGGCATCACGACGTCGGTGCTTTTTGGCGTGTTGCGCGCCAACGAAACGACACGGCACCGAATAGCTCCGGGAACTTCAGGGCGGTTTGGATGCTCCAGAGAATCAGTACGGAGCTGCGGCCGGCGCTGGCATTTTTGCGCCGCGGTTTTGGCGCTGCCCAGCGCAGCGCCATCGATGCTTTTGCGAAAGCGGCCGGATTCGAAATTGTCGGCGAATTGCGCACCGCTTCCGACGGCACCGCCCTCCCCGCTTTGACACTGGCAAACCTCGCCGATCTGATCGTACGCATCGATCTGCATGCGGCACGCTTTGTCATCGTCAGCAGTGCGGGTCTCTTCTCCGACAGGCTGGTCGAGCGCGTCGTCGGCTACGAGCGTCTGCGCGAGCATGGCGTGGAGCTGATCGCGGCCGATGCCCCCGAGGCGTTCTCGAGTGAAGCCGAGGCGCACCCGGAGATACGGCACGTCCTCGCATGCACGATGCAGTTCGATGTCGCCACGGCGACCGCCGCGTCGCGCATCGTCGCCGGTGCACGTCGCGTCGCAATCGGGCGCCCGCGTCGCAAGACGTACGCCGAGCTCGCACCCGAGGCGACGTTGATGGCCAAGCGGCTTTATCAGGCGAGCCGCACCAGAGGCGAGCGCATCAGCCTGCGCGAGATCAGCGCCCGGCTTTGCGAGGTCGGCTTGGTCGGCGCCAACAGCAAGCCGTTTCATCCCGAAGTCATTCGACGCATGCTCAAAGGCAATTGGCCGCGAAGCAAGACGTCGCAGTGAGCCCAAGCGCCACTGCGTTTTTGTCATAAATTGTCACACAGCGAATCGGCGTTTACCCGCTCCTATTGAAAAGTTATCTCGGCCTTGGCTGAGCGCGGATCTGCACGGGTTCTCGCTAAGCGGCGTGGTCGCGCAGTTGCGCACGTGGGTTGTTCGTTGCGTGATCGAAGGCCGAGTTGAGGCGTACTTCGTAGGAGTTGCGTATGAGTGGGGGAGTAAGCGGCGCGGGGTGGATTTCCGCGCTTGCGTTGAGCGGACTGATGCTGGGCGGCGCAAGCGCCCATGCAGCAGATCTGGGCGGAGATTGCTGCGGCGATCTCGAGGAGCGCGTTGCCGAGCTCGAGGCGACCACCGCGAGGAAGGGCAATCGCAAGGTCAGCCTGTCGATTTCGGGCTGGGTCAACGAGTCGGTGACGTTCTGGGATGACGGCACCGAGAGCAACGTCTACGTCGGCACGAACTCGCTGGAGCAATCGCGCTTCAAGTTCTCCGGCGAGGCCAAGATCAACAACGACTGGTCGGCTGGCTACACGCTCGAGATCGGCGTCAACGGCCACGCCTCCAACAAGTGGGACCAGAACAGCCCGGCGAGCAGCAGCGACAACGTCCTGACGCTGCGTAAGAGCAGCTGGTTCTTGAAGAGCAAGAGCCTGGGCAAGGTCACGGTCGGCCTCGACGGCACCTCGACCTACCATCTGCTCGACGATGCCGACGGCGCCAACACGCGCAACTATTCGGACGCCGAGGCTTCCGCGGTCTATCAGGGCTCGTTCCTGATCCGCAGCGGCGGCGTCCTGACGGGACTGAAGTGGAGCGACGTCGAGCGCGGCTTCAATAACGGCACGCCTGGCCAGAGCGGACGCCGCAACGTCGTGAAGTACGACTCTCCCGAGTTCGCAGGCTTCGTCGCCTCGGTGTCCTGGGGCGAGGACGACATGTGGGATACCGCGCTGACCTACAAAGGCCAGATCAGCGAGTTCAAGCTGCTCGGCAAGATCGGCTACGGCGAGAGCACCGATCCCAACGCGACGGCTTGCGGCGGCACCGCGGCGGACTTCAAGTGCCAGTGGTGGGGCGCCGCCGGCACGGTGATGCACGACCCGACCGGCCTCTACGTCTATGGCGGCTACGGCCAGCAGAAGGTCGATTCGATCGGCCTCGGCCTCGATGACACCAGCACGACCTGGTTCATCCAGCCGGGTATCGAGCGCAAGTGGCATCCGCTGGGCAAGACCACGATCTACGGCGAGTACCGCAAAGACGAAGCCGGAGCCAACCCGGGCAAGACGCTCGGCGCGGATCTGACCTTCTGGTCGGCCGGCGTCGTGCAGAACATCGAAGCCGCGGCGATGGACCTCTACATCATGTACCGCCACGCCGAGGGCGACTACACGACCGGCACCCTTGCCGCGCCGGTGAACAACACGATCGACGACTTCGACATGGTCATCTCCGGCGCTCGCATCCAGTTCTGATCGCCAAAGGACGACCTACTCTCTTTCGAACTGAGCCGCCCTTCGGGGCGGCTCTTTTTATATGCGGCATCGCTGAGCAGTCGTCGAAGCGCGTGGCCCGTGCTAAGGGGCGCCCATGGCCACGAAGAAGCGCATCGGCATCCTCATCTCCGGACGCGGCTCCAACATGGAGTCGCTGATCGCCGCCGCCAGTCACGCCGACTATCCGGCGGAGATCGCTTGCGTGCTGTCGAACCGCCCCGACGCCGCAGGCCTCGCCAAAGCGGCCGGGGCCGGCATCCCCGCCGAGGCTATCGACCACAAGCGCTTTTCCTCCCGCGAAGCCTTCGAGGCCGACCTCGACGCCGCCTTGCATAGGCACGGCGTTGAGATCGTCGCCTGCGCCGGCTTCATGCGCGTGATGACGGCTCAGTTCGTCGAGCGCTGGCGCGACCGGATGCTCAATATCCACCCCTCGCTGCTGCCGGCCTACCGCGGCCTCGACACGCACGCCCGCGCGCTGGCCGACGGCGTGAAGCTAACGGGTTGCACAGTCCACCTCGTCCGTCCCGAGCTCGACAGCGGGCCGATCATCGCCCAGGCGGCAGTGCCGGTCCTCGATGGCGATACGGTGAGCACTCTCGCCGACCGAATCCTCATCGCCGAGCACCGCCTCTACCCCCACGCGCTGGCCCTTTTTGCTTCCGGCGCAGCTATCGTTTCGGGCGATAGGGTGATCTTGCGGCAACCGCAAATTAATCAAGCAATTTCATTATATTGGCCGCCCCTGACGTAATAGCGACGCGTTGCCTTAGATCAGCGGCTCAGCGCCAAAATGAAGCGGAAACGCGCAGTCGCATAGACACTTGCGAGGCGTGGCGCTAGTTCTCAATCAGCCTCGGGGGAGGCACGGATGCGCCGTGCATGGTCTTTGGTAGCGACCTATCCGAACCCAATTTACAACCCGTTGGCTGGATTAGGCATAGAAGTTCGTTCTTTGCGGCCTTCTCGCCGGGAGATACGTCATGACCGCCATGTCAAAGCAGCACGCGCCGGCCGATGAGGCTGATGCCCCCTCCTACGCCCAAGGTCTCGGCGAGGAGTCGAGCATCTGGTTCAAGCTGTCGCCGCTCCTCAAGGCTGGCCTCGACAACCCGCTGCACATCCTGATGCAGATGGCCGAGCGCTACGGCCCGGTCATCCCGATCAACCTCGCCAACCAGCGCATCGTCCTGCTCACCGAGCCGGAGCACTTCAAGCACGTGCTCGTCACCAAGGTGGACGCCTACATCAAATACTTCGACGGCCTGAAGCCGATCTTCGGCAAGTCGATGATCACCAACGATGGCGTGCTCTGGCAGAAGATCCGCATGCCGCAGCAGCCGGCGTTCCATCCGGACATGTTCGCCGAGTACATCCCGTACTTCCTGACGGCGATCCGCTCCAAGATGGATCTGTGGTCGCAGGTCGCCAAGTCCGGCGAGACGATCGAAATGGTCGAGCAGACGTGGACGCTCGCCGCCGACATGATCTGCAAGGCGCTGTTCGACCGCGACATGCCGTTCAATCCGCACTTCGTCTTCAAGTGCGTGAAGACCTATACCGACGTGATGAACCACAAGGAGATCCGCCTGCGGAAGCAGTCCGGCGAGGTCTTCGAGATCACCGAGGAGGACGCGGCGAAGGCGATGGAGGTATGGGCCAGCGTGCCGCCCGCCGTCATCTCCGCCGACCCGCGCGAGGAGCGCGAGCGCACCCTCCTCAAGATGATCGAGGCGGCGGTCAACGACCCGAGCATGCCGGAGTTCGACCAGCAGCAGGCGATCGACGAGCTGAAGCAGTACCTGTGGGCCGGCACCGAGACGACCGCCCTCACCCTCGCCTGGGCGCTGTACGAGACGGCGCGGCATCCGGAAGCCGCCGAGCGCATCCGCAAGGAAGGCGAGCAGGTCTACGGCGACCGCGAGCCGACCGCCGCCGATTACTCGGCGCTCGCCTACACGCGGGCCGTCATTCAGGAGACGATGCGCATCTACCCGCCGATCTGGGGGCTCATCCGCGTCGCCAACGAGCCCGACGTCATCGCCGGCAAGGAAATCCGCCCGGGCGACCGCGTGGTGCTGTTCGCCTATGGCGCGCACCACAATCCGCGCTTCTGGGAGGCGCCCGAGGAGTTCCGCCCCGAGCGGTGGATGGCGGGCGCGGCCAAGAAGCAGGTGAAGTACTCCTACCTGCCGTTCGGCGGCGGCAAGCGCTCGTGCATCGGCGGCGCCATGAGCCAGGTCGAGAACACGCTGGCGCTGTCGCTGCTGCTGCGCCGCTTCCGTCCCGAGTACGTCGGCACGGACCCCGCCGGCATCAACGCCACGGTGACGCTGACGCCGAAGGGCGGCCTCAAGTTCAAGATCCGCGAGCTGTCATAGTCGCGCGCTCGGACTACTGCCGAACGGTCAAAATGCAGCGGGCGCCGGGATCATCCGGCGCCCGATTTGTTTGGCAAAGCAGGAAGCGCCTCGGCTCAGAAGCGCCAGTTGAAGCGACCCTGCACGCTGTTGTCCTGCATCTGGTCGGCAAGCTGACCGGTGTAGGCAATGCCGAAGTCCAGGTTGTCGACGATGCCGACGTCGATGCCGGCTTCGATGAGCGCGCTCGACTGCGCGATCGGAACGCCGGCGATGCCGAAGCCGACACCGGACGCGGCGAAGGCGAACGCCTGCGCCGGCCGTACGTCGCCGAAGGCGTACTGCCAGGCGACCGAGCCGTGCGGCGTCACCATCACGCCGTGCACCGGCACGCTGGTTCCGGCCCGCAGACCGAGCAGCGAGATACCGACATTCTGGTCGGCGCCGCTCGATGAGAGGCCAGCCACGGCGCCGCTCTCCGTGAAGTCGTCGCCGCTGAGGTGCACATAGGACAGCCCGGCGAAGGGCTCTACGACGCCGCTCGCCGACACCAGCGGATGGGCGATCTCGGCGAACAACTGCCCGGTACCGGGATCGTAGCTCGCCCGTTCGTTCTCGCTGAAGCCTGGGAAGACGACGTTGCGCGCGCTGTCGACGCTGTTCCAGGTCCAGGCCGCGCCGGACCGGATGGCGAAGGACCCCGCGGGGCCGCCCGCGTAGCCGGCGAGGATGTAGCTGTCGATATCGGCCGAGCTCAGGCGGGGGCCAACGCTGAGATCGGAGCGCATGTAGCCGGTGGCGAGACCGGCGCGCCAGCCGTTGCCCAGGCCCGCATCGACGCCCGATACGAAGCCGCCGAGGCTGCGGTCGAGCCCGGCGGCATTGCCGTCTCCGTCGAGATCGCCCCAGGCGCCGAAGCCGCGCGTCCAGAACGTCAGGCCGTGGCCGGAGCCCGCGGCCGAGCCGGGCGTGCCGAAATCGTCGAATCCGGCGCCGAGCGACATGCGCGTCCCGGGATCGGCGAGCGCCACCGTCGTCGGCCCGCCGGCAGCGAGAGCCACCGTCTGCGCACCCGCACCGCCGCCCGCATAGGAGGCCTGGATGAGCCGGCTGAAGATGGCATCGCGCACATAGAAGCTGTTCATCACCAAGGTGCTGGCGACGCTGGCGTGCAACTCGCCCGAGAGCGCGTCGAAGGCCTGTTGCGCGCCCGCCTCTGTCTGGCCCAGCACATCGAACAGCAGCGGAGAATTGCTCGGCAGATTATCCAGCGCCGAGGCGACCGCCCGCTGGTTGCGCGTTGTGGCGACGCTGGCCATGTCACGGCCGTTGCGCACCAGATTGAGGTAGACGTTGTCGGCGTCGTAATCGAGCACCGGCTTGAGGAAGGCGAGGTTCGACGTGACGTCATCGAACTCACCGGTGCGGCCGCCATCCGATGAAATGATCGTGTACGTCTTCGCCGGCGCGTAGCTGCCGGACTGTGCGAGCACTCTCACCGTACCGCCGTCGATGGTAACAACCCCCGCGACGTCGATGAGGTCCGACTTCGAGGGATTGAGCTCCACCTCGTAGACGGACCCGGTGGCGAAGTGCGCATCGTGATCGACGCTCAATTTGCCGATCGAGTTGCCGGGAGCGACCGTGCCCAGGACATCGAGTGCGCCGATGGAGCCGTTGCCGCCGAGCACGGCATCGGCCTCGACCGTCACGGCGGATGCGAGGCTGCCGTTCACGACCAGCTTTCCTTGGCCGACCGTCGTGTCGCCGGTGTAGGTGCTGTGACCGGTCAGCGTCAGCGTGCCCGAGCCGTCCTTCTCGAACGAGCCGCCCACACCTTCGATCACACCGCTGAAGGTGGTGTCGAGAGAGCTGTCGGTCGTCAGCTTGCCTATGCCCAGATCGACGATGCCGGCTCCGGAGAAGGCGCCGACGGACTGGTGATTGTCGTTGAGGTCGAAGATGCCGTCCTCGTCCACCTGCAGGGCGCCGGTCGAGGCGAGGCTGCCCGACGGTCCCAGCTGCAGCGTACCGCCGCTGACTTGCGTTCCGCCGGTGTAGGTATTTTCCGCGTTGAGAACCAGCGTGCCGAGCCCGGTCTTGCGCAGCTTGCCGTCGCCTTCGATGACGCCGTTCAGCGTTCCCGTGTTTCCGTCCGTATCGACGTCGCCGACGATGCCTGAACCGATGCTCACGTTGTTCGCCAGCGTATGGTTGCCGCCGAACTGCAGCGTGCTGTTCGACTGGAACTTCACCTCGCCGGCACCGAACGCGTCGTCGTTGCCGGCGACGGTCGTGCCGCCGTCAAGCAGCGTGCCGCCGGTGTAGGTGTTGGCACCGTTCAACACCAAGACGTGCTCGCCGACCTTTTGCAGCGTGCCGTCGCCGGAGAGCACGCCGTTCCAGCGAATGTCGTAGTCCGTCGTATCGAACGTCGAGATGGTGTCCGCGACGAACGTCGCGGCGACCGACGTCGTCAGATCGGAGCCGTAGGCGCGGACGGTGCCGCCGCCGAGGTTGAATTCGTAGGCAGCGCCGCCGGTGTAGTTGCCGCGCAGGCTGTTGCCGCCGATCTCCAATACGCCCCCGTTGAGATTGTACGTTCCTTCGCCATAGCCGGAGAGAAACAGCTGCGAGCCGTTGGCTATTCGAAAAGTACCGCCGCTCTGGTTGATCTCGCCGGTGCCTTGGCCGCCCACGTCGCTGGTCGTATCGCGGCTGCCGATGATGAAAACGCCGTTGCCGTAGGGCGATCCGGCAAGAGCCGGCTTGAGCTCGACGAGCGCATCACCGCTGATGTTCAGCTCGCCGTGGCTGGCCGGCTGGCTGCCCTGGCTCCGTCCGATGTTATGCGTCCCGCCGATCAGCTCCAGCGTGCCGCTGCTGATGTTGTAGGTTCCGTTGCCCCCCTGGTTGCCGATGTTCAGCGAGGCGCATTTGTTCTCGCCGCAGGTCGGGTCTATGCGCACCGTGCCGCCGGTCTGGGTGACCGTGCCGGTGCCGCCCCAGTCGCCGACCTGTAGCCCTACGCCGATGTTGAGCGTGCCGCCACTGACGGTCAGGCCGCCGGTGTTGCCCGTGGTCACACCCACGGACAGGTAGTCGATGGCGGTCGTGCCGCTGGTTTGCGCAAGGCCGCCTTCCAGCACGTACGCCTCGCCACCCTTGATCGTTGCGCCGTCGATGGTGAGCGTGCCCGCGCCGCTCTTGGTGAAGGTGCCGAATGGGCTCGCCCACGACACGCTGCCGAGGTTGATCGTCCCGGAGAACGCCGTCGAGGCATCGCCGTCGATCATCAAGTCGCCCTGGGTGCCGACGTTGATGGTGCCGGCGCCAGCCAGCGAGCTGACCACTTGATCGTGGTCGCCGATGTTGAATGTCGCGCCGGCGTCGACCTGTAGAGCGCCGCTGCCGGCGAGACCGAGCGCGCCCAGCTCCAGCGTGCCGGCTTTCACCCACGTGCTGCCCGTATATGTGTTGGCCGCATTGAAGACGAGGACGCCCGTGCCGTCTTTGACAAGGCTGCCGTCTCCCGAGATGACACCCGAAAGCGTTGCCGTGGTGCCGGACGCCACGTCCAGAGTGGAGGCGGTGTCCTCGAGCAGCGTGAAATCCAGCGTCGCGCCGACGGTCGGCACCGTGGTGAAAGCGATGGTGCCGCCGCCGAGATTGAACGCATAGGAGCCGGCGCCGGTGGCGAAGGGATTTGCGGTATTGATCTTCAGCGTACCGCCGGTGAGGTTGTATGTTCCGGTGCCGGCTCCGAAACGCATCTGGCTGTTGAGCACGACCGTGCCGCCGGTCTGATTGAACGTGGCCTCGGATGCCGCATCGAGGCCCATGTGGAAGAGGGCGCCGATCTCGAGCGTGCCATTCGAAAGATTGTAGGTTCCCGTACCGCCCGGCTCACCGCTTCTGCCACCGCCAAGACGTGTCTGACTGTTGAGCACCACGCTCGATCCGGCCCCGTCCTGATTGACCGTCCCAGTTCCACCGTTGTGGCCGATATAGATGTCGCCGCCGCTACCGCCGAGAAACTGCGCGCTGTCATGCACGTTGAGGGTGCCGTTTCCTCCCGCTCCCTCGCCCAGGTAGACCGTGCTGAGCGCGCCAATGTCGACCAGCGCGTCGTTGCTCATCGTGTAGGTGCCGGTGCCGCCCACGACGCCGACCTGAAATGCACCACCGCTCAGGAAAAATGATCCGCCGCTCTGATTGAACGTGCCTTCCGAGCCAGCGCCGCGCCCAAGGTCCAGGGCAAAATAGTTGCCCGCGGCGGCAGGCCCGGCCTGAATGGTTCCGCCCGTCATATTGACGGTGCCAGTTCCCGCTACCACGCCGTCGATGCGCCCCACGTTGAGGCGCGCCGTGCTGTTGCTCGTGTCGAACGTCAGCGTCGTGCCGGCGGCGATGCCGAGCGAGCCTGTATCTCCGAATCCGACATTGAAGGTGGGGTTGTCGGCGCCGGCGCCCGCCCCATTGAAGTTGATCGTGAGTGCCGTCGCCTGGCCGGGCAGCATCAGCGACGGCCCGGAGCTGATCGCCTGCGCGTTGACGACGATGGTGTCGTCGCGTCCCGGCTGAGTGGCCGTAGCAACTGCCGCGTCGAACTGGGTCTGATCGGTGACCGTGATGGTGTCAGCGTAAGAATCGGCGACCGAGAGCGACAATGTCGCCGAGACAGCAAACGCCGTGCGCAAAATCGGTGCTGCGCGCATGGAAGACCCCATTGGTACGGAGGCCGCGGGTTCCACGCGCTACAAAGGCAATCGACGGCCGGCAAGCTCAAGCCATCAAGGGGGCTGCCACGCGCGCAGGTTGTCAACCCGCGCCGTCCCCACTTGCACGACCAATGCGACTGACGGATGTTTACTCCGTACAAGGCTGATGCCGGGCAGCAACATTCTGATGAATTCTATAGAGGAATTTTTGCCCGCAGACCGCCGCGCGCTGCCCTGCAGTGGCAGCGGCGGCGCCTTCGATTCGGATTCTGAATGCGGATCACTCAGGTCGTGCATTGGGGCGGCGTTCAACCGCCGGTTGCCCGGCCCAAGCGGGCGACAGCGCGCCACCGCCATAGCGCGCCGCGGTGTGGCGCAGCCAGGCACGTGTTGCAGCGACAGCGGTGCGGTGGATCAGCGGGGAACGAGATAGCGCAGCTTCACGACGCCATCGGGGAACGCCTCGATGCCGTCGAAGATGAGCGTCGGACGCCGCGCCAGGTCGTTCAACACGTTGAGGCCCGAGCCGAGCAGCACCGGCACGAGGAACAGCTCCAGCATGTCGACCAGGTTTTCCTCGAGCGCCGACTGCATCGTGACGGCGCCGCCGACGATCCAGATGTCGTGGCGGGTCGTCTCGCGCGCTTGCTGCAGGGCGGCGCGAATGCCGCGCGCGACCGTGACAACGCCGGCCGGAACATCGCCGAGGGAGGTGGAGGAAAGGACGTAGACGGGTTTGCCCGTATAGGGCCATTCCTCGCCGATAGCGTAGATCAGCTCGTAGGTGCGGCGCCCCATGACGAGAGCGCCGACCTCACCCACGAACCGATCATAGCCGTAGAGTCGGGCATCATACGGAGCCAGCCAATCGACGCTTCCTTCGCGATCGGCGATGAAGCCGTCGAGACTGGTGGCAACGTAGAACCGTACGCGCGCCATTAGCAGGGTCTCCCTCGACCGCCACTAATGGGGCGCGGCCATCAGCCGACAATTTCCTTCGAGACGAAGTTCAATGCAATCTCGCGCTTTGCGGATGCGGGGCTGTCGGACCCGTGCACCGAATTCTTGGCCTTGGATTCGGCAAAGCGCTTGCGGATCGTGCCGCGTTTGGCGGCCTCGGGGTCCGTGGCGCCCATGAGCGCCCGGTATTTGGAGACGGCATCGGCGCCCTCGAGCACCTGCACGACGATGGGACCGGAGGTCATGAACTCGACCAGCTCGCCGAAAAACGGGCGCCCTTTGTGCTCGGCGTAGAATTCCTTCGCCTGGGTCTTCGTCCAGCGGATACGCTTCTGAGCCACGATGCGCAGACCCGCCTTTTCGATCACGGAGTTGATCTCGCCCGTCAGGTTGCGCTCTGTCGCATCGGGTTTGATAATAGAAAACGTTCGCTCGATGGTCATCCCTCGACCTCTGTTAGGGTTGGATTTTATTGATTTGCGGCGCCTTATAACCGGCGCATAGCCGGGCAGCAATGCCGCGGTGGACGAACCTCGATTGCGCTGGTGCGGCCAATTGACGAAGTAGGCTCGGGCGAACCACATTGGCGCCATGCAAAAGAGCCAGCATGGCTCCGGGACTGCGGCCTAAGGCACGATCGGTTGCCCGCCTTCGACACGAGATCTCCATGACAAGCCAGCAGGCTGACATCCAGTGGTACATAGCGCGCGACGGCAAACAGCATGGTCCGTTGTCGGACGTCGAAATGCGGACTTTTGTCGCGCAAGGACATCTGAAGCCGACCGATCTCATCTGGCGCCCCGGTTTCGCCGATTGGCGTCCCGCGCCGGCGGTGTTCCCATTTCAACAGCAGCAGCCGCCACCCGCGGCCGCGGCAGCACCTCGTCCGGCACCGCAGAACGGCCGGCCTGAGCCGGCACGCGGCTCTGCAGGCCCGGCGCAACCCTCGTTCGAGCCCGAGCGTATTCGCGTCGCGCAAGGACATGATGACAGCGCCGGCGGCCGCTCCGGCCTGCGCCGCGCCGTCGGGCTCGTCGCGCTGCTGGCGCTCGTTGGCGGCGGCGGCTGGTTCGCCTGGCAGAGCGGCGCCCTCGGGATGCTGCAGAGCCACCTCACCTCCGAGAAGGAAGGCGGTCAGGTTCCGACCGTGGCAGCGCCGGCCGACAACTCGTCGGCTCCGGCGGCAACGACTGCCGCCGCTCCTCCCGCCGAGCCGGCCGAGGTCGAAGCCGGCGCGCAGGAACTCGACAGCAAGTTCGACAAGCTCGCTGCCTGGAGCGTCGTGAAGCGGGAATTCCCCGACTGGTACAATACGCAACTGCGCGAGGCGGCGACGCTGACGGCGCAGAAGCAGCCCGAGACCGAGGTCAACAAGCACCTGGCCGAGGCGCTGGTGTCGCTCAGGCGCCAACATGCGAACGAGGCGCTCTCGGCCAGCACCCCGCGCCTGAAGGATGTCGCCACCGCGTTTCTCAACAACTTGAAGTCGCTCGGCGAGAAGAGCATCGGCGCCTGCTACGGCTTCATCTCGCAGGGTGAGACGTCGCCAGCGGTGCTCGAGGTGCTGCAGTCGCCGGACCAGGGCGCGGCGGTGCAGGCACAGATTGCCGCCATCTTCGAAGCCATCGCCGACGGACGCAAATCGCCATCGACGCATGAGCGCGCGGCGAAGGAGGACTACGACGTTCTCGTCAAGGAGCTGACCAAGCTCGGCTGGCAGGAGAACGACCTGCAGGTCTTCTCCAACCCATCGTTGCTGTCGCGCGAGCCACCCGAGCGCGTGTGCCGGATGGTCCAGGACTGGTTCGCCGCCCATCTCGCCGTGAGCGACCAGGGTATCCAGGAGCGACTGCTGGTGGAAACCTTGAAGCCGGTCGTCTCGGGCTGAGCGGCATGCTGGCAACGGCGGTCAAAGTCGCGGTCACGGCGCTGCTCGTGGTGGCGATTTCGGAGCTTGCCAAGCGTTCCTCGCTGCTGGCCGCGGTGCTGGCGTCGATCCCGCTGACCTCGGTCCTCGCCATGATCTGGCTCTACGCCGACACCGGCGACGCGGAGAAGGTAGCCTCCCTGGCCACGGGCACCTTCTGGCTCGTGCTGCCGTCGCTGCTGCTGTTCATCGCCCTGCCGCTGCTGCTGCGCGCCGGATGGCCGTTCGCACCCAGCCTCGGCATTGCCTGCGGGCTGACGGCGGCCGCCTATTTCCTGATGCTCGCCATATTGAAGCGGCTCGGCATCGCCATTTGACGCCGCTCTAGCTTACCCGCGGTCGCAACGGCGCAACGAGCCCGGCGGGATGACAGCGCCGGGCGGAGCCGCTATGTGCTCGCCATGCTGCACATCAACGATCTCAGCTACCGCATCGAGGGCAAGCCGATATTCGACGGCGCGACGGCGGGCATTCCGACCGGGCACAAGGTGGGTCTCGTCGGCCGCAACGGCGCCGGCAAGACGACGCTGCTGAAGATCATCGCCGGGGACCTCGCCCCCGACATGGGATCGGTCACCGTCGCGCGCAACACGCGCATCGGCCACGTGGCGCAGGAGGCCCCGGGAGGGTCCGAGAGCATCATCGAAACGGTGTTGGCAGCCGACACCGAGCGCGCGCGCCTGCTGGCCGAAGCGGAGGCCGCCACCGATCCCGGTCGCATCGCCGCCATCCACGAGCGCCTCGCCGACATCGGCGCCCATGCCGCCCCGGCGCGGGCGGCACAGATCCTTGCGGGCCTCGGTTTCGACGAGGCGGCGCAGCAGCGTGCCTGCCGGGAGCTTTCGGGCGGCTGGCGCATGCGCGTGGCGCTCGCCTCGGTGCTGTTCCTCGAGCCGGAGGTGCTGCTGCTCGACGAGCCGACAAACTATCTCGATCTGGAAGGCGCGCTGTGGCTGGAAACCTATCTGCGCACCTACCCGCACACGGTGCTGATCGTCAGCCACGATCGCGACCTGCTCAACCGCGCGGTGACGTCCATCCTGCATCTCGATCGCGGCAAGCTCACTCTCTATTCCGGCGGCTACGACGATTTCGAGGAGGCGCGGCGCGAGAAGCAGCGCCTTGAGCTGAAGCTCAAGAAGCATCAGGACGAGGAGCGGCGGCGCATCCAGGTCTTCATCGACCGCTTCAAGGCGAAGGCGACGAAGGCGGCGCAGGCCCAGAGCCGCGTCAAGGCGCTGGCCAAGATGAAGCCGATCGCGGCGCAGGTCGACGAGCGGGTGAAGCCGTTCCATCTGCCAAATCCGCCAAAGCCGCTGGCGAGCCCGCTGATGCGCTTCGAGGACGTCGCCATCGGCTACGCCCCCGGCGCGCCGGTCATCGGCGGCCTCAACCTGCGGATCGACCAGGACGACCGCATCGCGCTCCTCGGCCAGAACGGCAACGGCAAATCCACCTTCGCCAAGCTGATCGCCGGCAAGCTGGCGCCGCTGTCGGGCAACGTCGTCGGCGCCAAGCGGGTGGATGTGGGCTACTTCGCCCAGCACCAGCTCGACGAGCTCAATCCGGCAAAGACGCCCTACGACCACATGCTGGAGCTGATGCCGGAGGCCACCGAAGCGCAGCGGCGGACGCGGCTCGGCACCTATGGCTTCTCGGCGGACAAGGCGGACACGAAATGCGCCAGCCTGTCGGGTGGCGAGAAGGCGCGCCTGCTGCTGGCGCTCGCCGCTTTCCATGCGCCGCACCTGTTGATCCTCGACGAGCCGACCAACCACCTCGACGTCGACAGCCGCGAGGCGCTCGTGCACGCGCTGGCCGAGTACGAAGGCGCCGTCATCCTCATCAGCCACGACCGGCATCTGATCGAGGCGTGTGCCGACAGGCTGTGGGTGGTACGCGGCGGCTCTGTCAAACCCTACGACGGCGATATGGATTCCTACCGCATGGACTTGCTGTCCGAGCGCGGCGGCGGCGCCACGCGCGCCAAGGCGAACGGCAAGACGGAAGCGGCGCGTGATACGCGCGCCGAGCAGCGCCGCGCTGCCGCCGACCGGCGCGCGTCGCTGGCGCCGCTGAAGAAGGCGATGCAATCAGCCGAGAAAAATGTGGAGAAGCTCGGTGCGGAGATCGCGCGTCTCGATCAGCTCCTCGCCGATGCCGAGCTCTACGCAAAAGACCCGCAACGCGCACAGAACGCCGCCATTGAACGCGGTCAACTCGCAAGGCGTCTCAGCGAAGCGGAGGAAGCGTGGCTCGTCGCGAGCGAAAATTATGAGACGGCGAGTGCAGCCGATTCCGACGCCGCGGAAGCGTAGCGCGCTGAGTTCGCGTGACGATTCAGTGACAAGTCAAATCTGCGCGATTTGCACATGAATATTTGTTTTCGCCGACCCAATAGTGGCCGATCCGCGGCAGGTGTATGAACAGACGTCTGGGAGCTGGCCGCCTCGGTCTAAAGCGGGGACCGTGCCTGCGCGGTAGAGGGCCGTTCGGGGTCCGCAGCCAGCTCTCAACGACTTCCCCCTATCGATAGACGCCTACGTCAGCGGTCGCCCCAACGGCCGCTGACGACGCGGCGGCCTCCGGCGGGCGCCGAGCGCAGCAGATACACCCACGCATCGAACGTCTCGCCGCCGGCGAGGCGCACTTGGCGCACGAGGCGGTCGTACTCGTTGTCGTCGGCGCCGTGCACGTAGCCCTCGTATTCGTCGAGCCAGAGCAGCGTCGGATGCGGAGCTTCGAGCAGCACGACCTCGCCGTGCACGATGGCGTGGATGTCGTCGTGCGGAAGCGCGCCGGGATAGCGGCCGAGATCATAGAGCTGGGCACCGGGCAGCGACGCCGGGCCGAGGCTGTCGGATTCGCGTGCCAGCCGCAGGCGCTGCTCCTTGCCGAGCTGGCTGCGGGCGCCGCTCATCAGCGTGCCGTAGACGAAGAGATAGCGGGCCGAGTCATCGCTCATCGGTTCTATGTGCCTCCGGCAGCTCTCTAGGCTGGGTTCGGGCCTCGCCCGGCATGACAGACTATAGGCACGCCGAGCATTCGCACACTGGTGGGACTGTCATCCCGGGCGAGCGAGGCGAAGCCGAGCGCCGACCCGGGACCCAGCGGAAAAAGCATCTCTACCAAATCGAAGCTTCGCTTCACCTCATGCTGGCTTCCATTCTTAGTGGCGCCTTCCGACTCCGCTGAGCGGAGCCGGCTGGAAGGCGCTGCTGCCTGGACTGTCATCCCGGGCAAGCGAGGCGAAGCCGAGCGCCGACCCGGGACCAGCGGAAAAAGCATCTTCCGCCAAATCGAAGCTACGCTCCACCTCATGCTGGATCCCACTCTTAGTGGCGCCTTCCGACTCCGCTGCGCGGAGCCGGCCGGAAGGCGCGTTGGCGCTGGATCCCGGATAGCCGCCGCGGCCGCTCACGGCTTCCGGGATGACAGAGGAAGCCGGGGCGAAGGCAGGATGGTCCGCGCGTGGATCCGCTTTCTGCGCCCGGCGGCCGGCTCCCCGCAGGGGAGTCGCCGGGCGCCAAAAAAAGAATCTAGCCGGCGATCTTGGTGAAGTCGGCGACGTTCAAGGTGGCGGCGCGGATCTGCGACAGCAGGTGCAGCCGGTTCCGGCGCAGCGCCGCATCGTCGGCATTGACGGTCACCTTGTCGAAGAAGGCATCGACGGGGGCGCGCAGCTCGGCGAGCGCGCGCATGGCGCCGGCGAAGTTCTCCACCGCCAGCGCGGCGACGGTATCGCCCTTCACCTTGTCGATGGCGGCGGCGAGCGTCTTTTCCTCATCAAGCTGAAGCAGCGCAGCGTCGTAGTCGCCGGCGTGGCTGGCCTTGTCCTTCTTCTCCTCGATGGAGAGGATGTTCTGCGCGCGCTTGACGCCGGCGAGCAGGTTGACGCCGTCGTCGGTGCCGAGCAGCTCGGACAGCGCCTCGACGCGCTTGACGATGAGCGCCAGGTCGTCCTGGCCGGGCAGCGAGAACACGGCGTCGATCAGGTCGTGGCGCGCACCCTTGTCGCGCAGGTAGACCTTCAGCCGCTCGGCGAAGAAGGCCAGCAGGTCAATGGTGCGTCCGTAGACGTGCCTGCCGTCAAACTTGAGCGCGCTCGTGTCTGCCTCCAACACGAGGGGCGTGCTTTCAAACGCCGCGTGAAGCGCCGCCAACTGATCTTGAATCACCGCCACCAGCGGCATGCGAAGATCGTTTTCGAGCACGAGGCGAATGACGCCGAGCGCGGCGCGGCGAAGCTGATAGGGGTCGCCCGAGCCTGTCGGCTTCTCGCCGATGGCCCAGAAGCCGACGAGCATGTCGAGCTTGTCCGCCAATGCCACGGCGACGGCGGCACCATCGTCCTCGCTCTCCAGCGGCACCGAGTCCGTCGGCCCCTTCGGCTTGTAGTGCAGCTCGATGGCGCGCGCGATCTCAGGGTTCATGTGCTCGGCCAGCGCGTAGTAGCGGCCCATCAGGCCCTGCAGCTCGGGGAACTCGCCGACCATGCCGGAGACGAGGTCGGCCTTCGACAGCTCGCCGGCGCGCAAGGCCAGCGCGGCCTCGCACAGCTCCTGCTCCGTCGCGATCCGGTGCGCCAGCTCCTTGATGCGCTCGGTGCGCTCGAACTGCGTGCCGAGCTTCTCGTGGAAGGTGATGCCCTTCAGCTCGTCGCGCATGTCGTCGAGCGTCTTCTTGAGATCGGTCTCCCAGAAGAACTTGGCGTCGGACAGGCGCGCGGCGATGACCTTCTCGTTGCCGGCGACGATCGTCTTGCCGCCGTCCTTCGCCTTGAGGTTCGAGACGAGCAGGAAGTGGTTGGACAGCTTCTTGCCGTGGCGGAGGGAGAAGCATTTCTGATGCGTGCGCATGGCGCTCGTCAGGCACTCGCCCGGCACGTCGAGGAACGACTTGTCGAACTCGCCCATGAGCACCGCCGGCCACTCGGTAAGGCCGGCATTCTCGGCGGCGAGCGCGTCGTCCTCGACGAGCGTCAGCTTTGCCTCCTTCGCGAGCGCATGCGCCTGCTCGTTGATGAGCGCCGCGCGCTCGGCAAAGTCGAGGATGACCTTGTTGGCTTTCAGCTGCTTCGCGTAGTCGGCGAACCCCGTCACCTTGAAAGCTTCGCCACCCATGAAGCGGTGGCCGCGCGTCGTCGCGCCCGATTTGATACCGGCGATCTCGAACGGCACGACCTTGCCGTCGAGAAGCAGCACGATCGAATGCAGCGGCCGCACCCAGCGCAATTCGCCGCCACCTTCGAGCTTGGCGTTGAAGCGCATCGTCTTCGGCCACGGAAAGTTGAGAATGACCTCGCGCAGCACCTCGGCGACGATCTCGCCCGCCGCGCGGCCCGGCTTCTCGATACGCGCGACGTAGAAATCGCCCTTCTTCTCGTCGCTGACGATGGTCGCATCGCCGATGGAGGCGAGACCCGCCGCCTTGATGAAACCTTGCAGCGCCTGCTCGGGAGCGCCGACGCGCGGCCCCTTGCGCTCCTCCGATATGGCCGGCGACTTCTTCGGCACGTCGGCGACGACCAGCGTCAGGCGCCGCGGCGTTGCGAACGCACGCGCCTCGCCCGTCTCCAGCCCCTTGGCCTTGAGGCCATCCACCATCAAGCGGCGCAGATCCTCGCTCGCGCGCACCTGCAGGCGGGCGGGGATCTCTTCGGAGAACAGATCGAGCAGAAGCTCAGACATGGGGATCTCGCGGACCGCTAATTTTGTAGCTCGGCAATTGAATTAGGAGGCGCACTCATACGTTATCGCCGGACGACTGTCATCCCGGGCGAGTAAGCGGAGCGAACGACGACCCGGGAGCCAGGAGAAAAGCGCAAAGCACAAAAATTGTGGCTGCGTGGCACCTCTGGCTGGTTCCCGGATAGGGGCTCGGCGCTGCTGGCCGTTTCCGGGATGACAGACGCGAAGTCAGCGGATGCGGGCGTGGACGCCGAAGTCGTAATCGGGGATGGCAAAGCAGAGCCGCTGCGGCTCGACGATGATGGGCACGAGCCCCATGATGATCTCCGCCTGCGCGCCCGATGTCTGCAACGTGCTCAGCATCAGCATGCCGTTCGGCGCGGCGAGGAAATCGTGCAGGAAGATGTAGGCGCTCTTCTGATCCATGTCGAAGCGGCCGACGGCCCACGGTGCGAGGCGCTTGGACTCATCGGTGTGAAGCACGTAGATCGGGAACGACTGTAACTGCGCCGCAAACGGCTGCAGGGCCGCGGATAGCGCTTTGTCCTCGATGCCGCGCGGGTCGAGGCGCGCATCGATCTTGAACAGCGGGATAGGACGCGCCGGACTCTCCCGCCAGATGCGCGAGGTGAACGTCAGGAGCTGCGGCTTGATGCCGAAGCCGTGTCCCTCGGGCGGGGTGCTGCCGGTATAGGGCGTCAGCGACATGCCGCTACGGCGAAACCGGAGAGGGCTCCGAAACGGGCGGCACCTCGCTGCCGAGAACCGCTCCGGCGATATCCGCCAGGGCACCGGTCGAGGCCAGATAGCCGAGACCGACGGCGATCAGAGCCAGCGCGAACAGCAAAATCCCGCGCGGCTGCCTTCGCAGAGCGATGTACGCCACGATCACGGCCGGGACGCCGACGATCAAACCACCGGTAATCTCAGGGGACATCATGCACCGCCTCCTGCGGTTTTGAGCCATGCCTCGCAGCACGCCTTGGCGAGGTCGCGCACGCGCAGAATATAGCTCTGGCGCTCGGTCACGGAAATGACGCCGCGCGCGTCGAGCAGGTTGAATACGTGCGAAGCCTTGATGCACTGGTCGTAGGCCGGCAGCGCCATCAGGTGCCGGCCCTCGGGGGACGCACCCTTGGCGAGCAGGGCTTTGCACTCCTTCTCGGCGTCGGCGAAGTGTTGCAGCAGCAGCCCGGTATCGGCGTGCTCGAAGTTGAAACGCGAGTACTCCTGCTCGGCCTGCAGGAACACGTCGCCATAGGAAAGCTTGCGCGCGTCGGCGCGGCCGTTGAACGAGAGATCGTACACGCGGTCGACGCCCTGAACATACATGGCGAGGCGCTCTAGCCCGTAGGTGATCTCCGCCGACACCACCTGGCAGTCGAAGCCGCCGACCTGCTGGAAGTAGGTGAACTGCGTCACCTCCATGCCGTCGCACCAGACTTCCCAGCCGAGCCCCCAGGCGCCCAGCGTCGGGCTCTCCCAATCGTCCTCGACGAAGCGGATGTCGTGCAGCTCGGGAACGAGGCCGATGCGCCGCAGGCTCTCCAGGTAGAGATCCTGCATGTCGGACGGCGCCGGCTTCATGATGACCTGAAGCTGGTAATAGTGCTGCAGACGATTGGGATTCTCGCCGTAGCGGCCGTCCTTGGGACGGCGTGAGGGCTGCACGTAGCACGCGTTCCACGCCTTGGGGCCGAGCGCGCGCAGCGTCGTTGCCGGATGGAAAGTGCCGGCGCCGACCTCCATGTCGTAGGGCTGCAGGATGACGCAACCCTGCTCCGCCCAGAAGCGCTGCAGGGAGAAGATCAGGTCCTGGAAGGACTTCTTCGGATGCAGCGTCGGCACCTCGACGGCGCCGGCGCGGGATTTGGCAGCTTCGGTTGTCGGCATGAAAGATGGCCCTCGGCGGATCGCGCCGCACTATACGGGATACCTGCCGATCGGCAATCACTGGCAAAGCTCAGCGGCAGCGGGCATATGGGCGCCGCCGCGCGCTACAGACCGCGCGAAGGTGGGGCGCCGAAGGCGGCGCGGAACGCGCGCGAGAAATGCGCCTGATCGGCGAACCCGGCGGCGTGCGCCGCCTCAGTGAGCGACGCGCCTGCCGCTGCCGAGCGAATGGCGCCGCGCAGCCGCTGCCAGCTCCGGTAGCGGCGGAAAGGAACGCCCACCTCGGCCGTGAACAGATGCTGGAAGCGGGACGGCGACATCCCCGCCGCCGAGGCGATCTCCTGCACCGGACACGCCGCATCACCGAGGGACTGCAGCAGCTCCGCGGCGCGGGATATGCGCGCGTCCATGGCGCGCCGCGTGCGCGCCTTGGCTGCGACTAGCATCTCGGCGGTGATCGCGCTGAGGTCGCTCGCTGTCGGGCGCCGCTCGAAGAGCTCGCGTATGAATCCGACATCGCCGGACCCGATCAGCGCACCGCGCACCTCCTCGCCCTCGCGCAGCATGGGCGCCAGCGCCTCGGCGCGGCCCATGCTCGGCTCGAGGTAGAGAACGCCCAGCGGCTGGCCCACGTCGAACTCGTAGGGGGTCCCGGCACGGACGACCGCGGCACGGCAGGTGCGCCATGGGCCATCGGCGACGCGCAGGCGGAAGGTGTCGTAGAGCCCCGCGAGGTAGACCGCAGCGCTGTGCGCATGCGGCGCGTTGCGGCCGAGCGTGCCCGCGAACAGCGACCATCCGGCATCGACATGCCACAGAAAGTCACCCGGCTTTGCGGCAGCACGTTCGTTCAAGCGGGCGGGCGGCGCCATTGCATATCCTTCGCGGCGATCGACGGTCGAAGGTTGCAGAGGACAGGCAAGGTGGCAACGGAAGAAACGCGCGAGCGTCAACGGGCGACCATGACCCGGCGCGGCATCCTCGGAGCGGCAGCGGGAATTGCCGCCACGCCGCTCGCCAGTGCGCTCCTGCCGGCATCGGCCTTGGCGGCCGCACCTCAGCTCGGCCTCGCCGCGCCCGCCTTTGCGCGCTTCAGGCTCGGCGCCTTCGAGCTGACGATGATCGCCGACGCCGACGTCTTCATCGACGGGCCGTATCCGATCATCGGCGCCAACGACAAGCAGGCGGCGGTCGAGACCCTGATGCGCGACAACCTGCTGCCGCCGAGCCGCTACCAGCCCGGTTTCACACCGATGCTCGTCAACACGGGCAAAGAGCTGGTGATTTTCGATACCGGCAACGGCAGCAATGGCTTCGTGCCGCGTCCGCAGGGCGGCTGGCTGGCGGCGCAGCTGGCGACGGCGGGCTTCAAGCCCGAGCAGGTCGACGTGGTGGTGCTGACGCATGGGCATTCCGACCACGTCGGCGGCATCGTCGAAGCCGGCAAGCCGCTTTTCCCCAACGCCCGCTATGTGATCGCCGCCGCCGAGTACGACTTCTGGGCGGCGCAGGACAATCTGCCCGCCGACGTTGCGGCGTATGCCGGCGCCTTTGGCACCAACGTGGTGCCGCTGGCCGAGAAAATGACCTTCATCAAGCCGGGCGATGACGTGTTGCCGGGCATTCGTTCGCTGGCCGCCCCCGGCCATACCCCCGGCCACCTTGCCTTCACCGTCGAGAGCGACGGCGAGCGGCTGCTCCTGTGGGGCGACTGCGCCCACCACCAGGTCGCCTCGCTGGCGCGCCCCGACTGGCATTGCGTGTTCGACACCGACAAAGAACAGGGCGCGCAGACGCGAAAGCGCATCTACGACATGGCGGCAAGCGAGCGCGTGCCCGTCATGGGCTATCACATGCCGTTCCCCTCGCTCGGATACGTGGAGCGCCTGCCGGGCGGCGGCTACCGCTGGCTGGCGCACACCTACCAGCTCAGCGCGCCGAAGTGAGCGCGTATTGACGGCTGCAGGCGACCGAGCCTAGGTTCGCGGCAGGCCGATGCCGCCTGCCGCTTGCGCCCTATCGGGTATGGTGAAGCGCATCCGACGACACGTTGATCCTTCAGCTCAGACGGCGATCGGATCGGCAAGGCAAGCGCTGATTGAACCGTTCGCCGGCAAAGCTCGGGGATCACCATGCGTACTTACGCCGATGCCAAGGCCATGGCGCGCGCGCTGCGTGCCAATCTTGAAGAGAAGCAGATTTCCCTATCCCACAGCGAGTGTCTGGAGATCGTCGCCAAGCAATTCGGCGCCGATAGCTGGAACGTTCTCGCCGCCAAGATCGAACAGCCGAACGCCACGCCGGAGAAGGCGAAACCCGAAGGCGCCATCCGGTTTGCCGAAGCCATTCCCATCCTGCGCATCTTCGATGTCGACAAGGCGAAGGAGTTCTACGTCGGCTTTCTCGGCTTCCAGATCGATTGGGAGCACCGCTTCGGCGACAACTTCCCGCTCTACGCGCAGGTCTCCCGCGCCGGCCTGAAGCTGCATCTGAGCGAGCATCACGGCGACGCCAGCCCGGGCTCGACCGTGTTCATCTGGATGCGCGGCATCACCGGCTTCCACGCCGAGCTCATCGCGAAAGACTACAGGTACTACAAACCCGGACTGGAAGAGGCGGTTTGGGACGCGAAGATGATGCAGGTCGCCGATCCGTTCGGCAACAAGCTGCGCTTCAGTGAGCCCAACGCGCCCGACGATCCGCGCATCGCCTAGCGGCTCGGCGGCTGGATCGGATCTGGCGGCTATCGTGCGTGCAGTCGCGTGCGGTAGCGATTACTTGGCGAGCTTCTCGCGCTCGGCGAGAAGCTCGTCGAGCTTGGCCTGCTGATCGTTGATGCGGTCGGCGGTCAGGCTTTCGTCGGCCGCTCCCGAGTAGGCGGCCGCCTGCTCGATGAGCTCGCGAAGATTGTCGCGCAGAATGGCGATACGGTTGTCGAGTTCGGCAAGCGCGGCGGGATCGGTGGCCATAGTTTCCTCTCGCAGGGGGCTGGGCGTATCGGGTCGGACGCGGCGCGTCAGGCGTTATGGCGTCGGCTCGGGCGATAAACGCCGGCGTCGGCGTCCCACTCGAGTGAGCCGAGATCCTTGAGGACCGACTTGTACTCGGTGCGCGACATGTGCTCCTGCGTCTGGCGCGCGAGGTCGGCAGCACGCGCCATCTCGCGCGCGATCCATTTGACGCCGGCGGCCATGCCGGCACCGATGATTGCGGCGGCGATGAGCTGAGGCATCGGTGCTTCCCTCCTGCAACGCGCGCCAGCCTCGGAGGCTGTGCGGATCACAGCCCGAACCTCGACCACAAGGCCCGAGCCTCGACAGCGGATATCAGTTCTTCGGCAAAGGCAAGACGACCACCCGTTAATTCCTCGTAACCCGCGGACGATGAGCGGCGCAGCCGTCCGAGCAATCCACCCTTGTCGAGCGGCACGACCTTCAGCCTGACCTTCGCGCCGAAGAGTTCGCGCATTTTTGATCTAACGTCGGAGATACCGTCGATGAGCCCGAACTCGAGCGCCTTAGGACCGGACCAGAAGGCGCCGGAGAACAGCTCTGCATCCGGTCCTCTAAGCCGCCCGGCGCGGCGCTCCTTGACGATGCCGATGAATACGTCGTGCACGTCGCGCTGCACGCTCTTGATACGGTCGATGTCCTCCTGGCGCTCCGGACGGAACGGATCGAGCGCATCCTTGTTGGTGCCGGCGGTATAGACGCGCCGCTCGACGCCGAGCTTGGCGATGGCCTTGTCGAAGCCGAAGCCGGAGAAGATGACGCCGATGGAGCCGATGATGGAGGACGCATCGGCATAGATCTCATCGCCCGCGACGGCGAGATAGTACCCGCCCGAGGCGGCGACATCCTCGCAGAAGACGTAGACCTTCTTTTTCTTTTCCTCGGCGAGCTGCCGGACGCGGCGGAAAATAAGGCTCGACTGCACCGGCGAGCCGCCGGGAGAATTGATGAGGATCGCGACGGCCGGCGTTTTCGACAGTTCGAACGCCTTGTCGAGAGCGGCCGCAGCGTGAGCGATCGACAGGCCCGAGCGCAGCGGCGTCGACATTCCGATCGGACCCGAAAAGCGCAACACGGGAACGACGGGACCCTGGCCAAAGAACCACATGCGGACGGCCTCGCAGACAAATGATCGGGTGGGTGAGGCGCATCTTTAGGGCATCGACAGGCCGCCCGCTAGGGTGCGCTCTATCCGGGGGCGGATGGCGATGAAGGCTCGATGTCCAGTGCGGCGCCGTCTTTCAGTATCCGCTGCGCCGCCTGCGTGAACGCGTGGCCTTCCCCGTGCAGCACGAAACCCGCCAGCAGCTGCAACGGCGCGCGGCTCGCTTTCGTCCCGCTGACGATGACCCGGTGCGCCGGATCGCCGGCGCGGGGATGCAGCGGCAATACCCGCAGCGTACCGAAGCGCGGCTCGAGGGCGCCGAGAAGGCGCGGCAGCGCCTCGGCCTTGTGGATCATCACCACTTCGCCGCGCGGCATCGACATGCGTGCCGCGAAGCGCGCCCAGCGCTCTATCTCGGTGTCGGGCATGGCGTGCGATGCGGCCTTCCCCGCGTCCGGCGCCGTCGTGCCTGCGTCGCTGTCGTGATAGGGCGGATTGGCGATGACATGGGTGAAGCTCTCATCATCGACGCCGGCAGCACGCAGCGCGAGGGCCGGCGCGCCGATCTCGGCGTTGACGACACGCACCCGGTCGCCAAGCCCGTTGCGCGCGATGTTCTCGGCTGCCAGCGCGGCGAGCTGCGGCGCCCGCTCCAGAAGCACCACCTCGGCATGCGGGACCCGGCGCGCGACGCACAGGCCGGCCGTACCGACCCCCGCGCCGAGATCGAGCACACGCGGCGCGCGGGTCCCGCTCGCAGCCACCGCCGCCGCGAGCATCACCGCGTCGAGACCTGCGCGGTAGCCGCGCCGTGGCTGCAGGATGGCAAGCGCGCCGCCGAGAAAGGCGTCGTCGGTCACCTCGCCCGGCGGCGACCTGTCGGCAACCGCGCCCATCACGGGTTCATCCATTGTCCGAGGTCGGCGTCGCGCAGCAGCCGCCGGGCGGCCTCCCAGCGGTCCTCCGGCACCGCGAGCCGCTGCATCACGGCCCCCAGCGAGCCCTGGACAGTGCTCATATTGCCGTCGAAGACCACGGCGTCGATGCCGGCCCCTTCCAGCAGGACCAGCAGATAGCTCAATAGAACCGGATCATTGGTCGTTACGAGATCGCGCATTGGCCTACAGTAGCCGGGGGAGGCCGGTTGCGGCAAAGTATGGTGCTAGCCGCCCCGGAAGCGAAGCTATATCACTGACAAGAAATTCAAACTCGAGAACCTGCCTTTGGCCCAGATCATTCCCCTCGACGCCGCCCGTGCCGCTCCGGCCGGCTTGCAGCCGCTGCTCGACATCGTGTCGGCCGACATGGAGGCGATCAACCGCATCATCCTGGACAAGGCGATCTCCGATGTCGACCTCATTCCGGAACTCGCGCACCATCTGATCGATTCGGGCGGCAAGCGCCTGCGGCCGATGCTGGCCCTCGCCGCGAGCAAGCTGTGCGACTATCGCGGCAACGGCCACATCCGCGTCGCCAGCGCCATCGAGTTCATGCACACGGCGACGCTGCTGCACGACGACGTCGTGGACGAGAGCGGCCTACGGCGCGGCAAGCAGACCGCGCGCATGCTGTGGGGCAATCAGGCCAGCGTTCTCGTCGGCGATTTCCTGCTCGGGCAGGCCTTCCGCATGCTCGTCGATGTCGGCTCGCTGCCGGTGCTGAAAATTCTCTCTAACGCCGCCGCGGTAATCGCCGAGGGCGAGGTGATGCAGCTCGCCGCCGCCAACAACACGGCGACGACCGAGGACGAGTACCTCGCGATCATCAACGCCAAGACCGCAGCGCTGTTCTCCGCCGCGGCCGAGGTCGGCGCCGCCATATGCAATCGCCCGGCGGCCCAGCAGACGGCGCTGAAGGCGTACGGGCGCAACCTCGGCCTCGCCTTCCAGCTCGTCGACGATGCCCTCGACTATTCGGGCGACAGCTCCAACCTCGGCAAGGCGGTGGGCGACGACTTCCGTGAGGGCAAGATCACGCTGCCGGTGATCCTGTCGTTCCGCCGCGGTTCCGAGGAGGAGCGCCGCTTCTGGACGCGCACCATTGCCGAGGGCGACATCGCCGATGGGGACCTCGAGCGGGCTGTGGCGCTGATGAAACAGCACAAGGCGCTCGAGGCGACCATGGAGCGCGCCCGCTCCTATGGCGCCATCGCCCATGACGCCCTCGCCATCTTCCCGGACCGGCCGGAAAAGTCGGCCATGCAGGACGTGATCGAGTTCTGCGTACATCGCTCGCACTGAAAGCGTTCGGCGGCTGCAGCGACAGTATTGCGGCCCCTGCGCCGGCATCCTAGGATTCCTCAGCTTCGCAGGCAGACATCGGGGGAACGGCGGCGCCGTCTCATCAAAACATGATCGTACGCAAACTCAGCATCGCCGCTTGGGTCGCAGGCGTTGCCTGCATTTTGGCGGGTGCTGCCGTCGCCGCCCACTCCGAGCCGCCGCTTCCCGCGGGCATCGTGCTCGTAAAGCTCGGCATCCAGGATATGAGCAAGACGGAGCAGACCAATCTGTGGAAGCTCGTCGACGAGTATGCCACGGTGGACGCGCTGCAGGAGTTCTGCGGCACCAAGCTGAACCTGCAGCGGCGCGCCTGGCTGGCGGTGAGCGCCTGCGTCGAGCCCGTTTCCTTGAAAAAGGTGCTCGCCAAGTTCCGCTCCAAGAAGGACGAGTACCTGAAGCAGTGGCAGACCCTGCACGGCGAGGCGGAGGCGAAGAAATCCGTTTGCGAGCGCTTCAAGCCGAAGCTCGCCGAGTATTCCAAGATCATGAGCGGGCAGATCAACCAGGCCGCAACGGCGTGCCGCAACTGCTTCTTCTGCTAGGCGGCCGTCAGCCTACCGTCGTCGCGGCCACCCACCAGTCCGGATGGCCGGCGCGCAACCGGCCCGCTGCCGCCGCGGCGGCCGACGCATCCTCGAACACGCCGAACGATGTCGGCCCAGCGCCCGAGAGGCTCGCGTAGCGGCATCCCGTCTGCACGGCGATCTCGGCTTCCGCTTGGGCACTCGACGGCATGACCGCGTGTGCCGGTGCGCGCAGATCGTTGCCGATGCCCCGCATGTACTGCACCAGAGCGCGCGCATCGGGAAAAGCCGGCAGCGGCATCGGCGGAGCGGAGGACGAGGCGGGCGGCACCGCAAGCTGGGCGAAGACGGTGCGGGTTTTTTCCAGCGGCGCGGCCGCCATCGGGCAGGCGAGCACGACGGGCAGCGGCGGCAGATGCGGGACGGGCTCCAGCCGCTCCCCTACGCCCCACATGAGCGCGGCGCTATCGGCAAAGCACACCGGCACATCGGCACCGAGCGAGGCGGCGAGCGCCTGCCAGTCCACGGGGCTTGCAGGATTGACGCGGCGAACCGCGCGCAGCACCGCCGCGGCGTCCGCCGAGCCGCCGCCAATGCCGGCCGCAATCGGCAGCTCTTTGCGAACCTCCACGGCGCCGAGCTGCAAGCCCGGATCGGCGGCCTCAAGCTTTTGAAGGGCCGTGTCGACGAGGTTGCGCCCGGTGATGGCGCCAGCCGACGTGCCGGTCATCGCGACCTGCGGCGGCGAGCCGGGCGACAGCAGCACATCGTCGCCCACGTCGGCGAAGGCAACCAGACTTTCAAGGAGGTGGTAGCCGTCGGAACGGCGCCCGAGCACGCGCAGCGTGAGGTTGATCTTAGCGCGGGCACGCTCGCTGACGGGCTCCATCACCGCCGGCCCGCTGGGCGAAGGGAAAAGGCTTCAGTCGCGCGGGCGCGGCGGGGTGTCCTGCAGCAGTCCGCCATGCAGCCGTACACCGGCGCGGTTGCCGGCGCCGAGGTAGATGCCCGGCGCGCCGTAGTAACCGACGTCGAGACCGTCCTCAGCCGCGGCCTGCTCCCGGTCGTCGAAGAGCGTGCACAGGCGCTGCCCCTCGGCCCAGACGCAGCGGCGCAGAGCGATCTCCTCGTTGAGTGCATCCACTTCGTCCTGTGACGCGATGGGCAGCGGCGTTGCCGCGGCGGCCCCGGCGGCGGCGCAAAGCGCGACGCCGACAAGGCCGCAAAAGACTATGACAGGTTTTGCTCTAGCCATTGTGAAATCCCGGCACCAACGGAGTTCATTCCGTGGGGGCGAAATTCACGAGCTGGCCGGATAGTTCCGCCGGGAGCACACGGGGTGGCCGCGCCCGCGCCGGGCTGGCCGCCCGCGCGCGGGGAATGGGCCTCGCGCTTACTCGACCAGCGACGGGTTGAGCTTCGTTTCCTTGCTGCGCTTCTGCACCTTGCGCGCAGCATCGCGCGCCGTGGCACGGGCCTCGACGCTCGGCGGCAGGCCGTCGACCAGCTTCTTCTTGATCTTGTCGACCTCGTCAGGCTCCGGATCGAGCGTCAGCGCCTGATCCCACTGGAACTTGGCCTCGCGCTCGCGCCCAACGCGCCACAGCGCATCGCCGAGATGGTCGTTGAGCACGGGATCCTGCGGCTTCAGCTCGACGGCGCGCTCCAGGAAGCGCACGGACTCGGTGAAGTTGCCGAGCTTGTAGTGCGCCCATCCGAGGCTGTCGACGATGTAGCCGTCGTCCGGCTTCAGCGCCACGGCCTTCTCGATGAGCGACATGCCTTCTTTCAGGTTGAGGTTCTGATCGACCCAGCTGTAGCCAAGATAGTTCAGGGCCAGCGGCTGGTCCGGATAGAGCTCGAGCGCCTTCTTGAGGTCCGCCTCGGCGGCCGGCCAGTTCTTCATCCGCTCATAGCAGGTGCCGCGCGAATAGAAGATGCTCCAGTGGCGCTTGTCGGGCTGGCCGATCAGCTTGATGGCGCGCGTATAGACGTCCGCCGCCTCGGTATAGCGTTTGCGCGCACGCAGGATGTTGCCGAGCGCATCGAGCGGCTTCAGATCGCTGGGGTTCTCGCTCGACAGGCGGTCGAGGATCGCTTTCGCCTCGTCGGCCTTTTCCAGCGAGTTGAGATCGAATGCCTTGCGGATGTCGATGGCCGACTGCAGCGCGCTGCCCTTGGGGATGCGGTTATAGGCGTCGATGGCGTCCTGATACCGCTGTCCCGTCTCGTACGCGCTCGCCAGGGCGGCGAGGGCGAAGGCGTGATCCGGCTGAGCGTAGAGCGCGAGCTGCAGATAGAGGATGCCCATGCTGAGGCCGCCCTCGCTGGTGAGCGCTTCGCCCAGTCCGTAGAACACCTCGGCCATGCCCTCGGCAGGCGAGCTGACCAACAGGTCGGTCTTCTTGTCGGGGCCGATCTGCTCGCGCAGCTCGCGCACCAGAACGTGCGGCTCGGCCTGGGCGCGGTCCGTCTGCTGATCGAGGATCTGATAGGCAAGCTTGACGTCGCCGTTGCGCGCCGCGTGGCGTGCATAGGCGAGGGCGATGCGCAGCGTCGTCGCGTCCTGGCGCATCGAGTGCTCGTAGGCGGCGCCCGCGTCCTGCGTGCGGCCGAGTACGTCGGCGATGAGCGCCTTGTGATAGTTGAGATAGAACTGCGCCCACTCGGCCTGACGCGGCATATCGAGCAGCTTCATGGCGCGCTGCGCATTGCCGGAGGCGGCCGCGGTCCAGGCGCGGGCCAGGGCGCTCGTCAGCTCGCCGATGGGGCCGTCGCTGGCCTTGCGGAATTCCTCGTCGGACTTGTCGTAGTCGCGCTTGGTAAACGCATCGAGCCCAAGCAGCAGGTGCGCCATGCGGTTGTTGGCGTCCTTGGCGATGAGCTGACGGGCGAGCGGCACGGCGCGATCCCAATGCCCTTCTGCCGCCTCGGTCTGGAAGGCCTGCTCGATGATCACCGGGTTGGCCGGATCGAGCGCCAGGGCGCTGCGATAGAAGGCCGAGGCGCTGTCATTGTCGTTGGCGCCCTTGGCGAGATTGGCGGCGAGGTAGCTGCCGAGCAGCGAGTGCGCATCCGTCTCGGTCGTGAAATCTGTGGCTGCTTGAGCGGCGCCGAGGCCGAAGGTGAGGATTCCGATAGCGGTTGCCGAGAAGTGCAACACCTTGCGAAGGCTGGCGCGCATTCAGACTGATCCTTCTAGGAGGCACGGGGCTGATTCCCGCAGCGCCGTACGGTAGCAAATAACGCGGCGATTTGGCGACCTTCGCACGGCGGGTAACGTTGAATCTGCATATTCCTGTGCAGCCACGTTTATTCCGCAGTTCTCAGGTGCCGGCTCACATTCCGGCGTAGTTGGGACCGCCACCACCCTCCGGGCAGACCCAATTGATGTTCTGGCTCGGGTCCTTGATATCGCAGGTCTTGCAGTGCACGCAGTTCTGCGCGTTGATCTGGAAGCGTGGATCCCCACCCGGCTCGGCGACGACCTCGTAGACCGCCGCCGGACAGTACCGCTGAGCAGGCTCGGCAAATTCGGGCAGGTTGATGGCAATCGGCACCCGAGGGTCGGTAAGCTTAAGGTGAACCGGCTGGTTCTCCTCATGATTGGTGCCCGAGAACGACACGCTGGTGAGGCGATCGAAGGTCAGAACGCCATCCGGCTTCGGGTAAGGAATGGGCTGAGCATTCTCGGCGCGCTTTAACGTCGCGTAGTCCGGTTTGCGGTGGCCGAGCGTGAACAGCCCGCCCGGGAGCAGCGTGTTGATCCACATGTCGAGACCGCCGAGGACGATGCCGAGCATCGTACCGAAGCGCGACCACAGCGGCTTGGCATTGCGCACCGGCCTCAGGTCGGCGGCGATATCGCCCGTGCGCACCGCTTCCTCGTAGGCCGAAAGCTCGTCGTGCGCGCGCCCATCGCCGATGGCAGCGAATGCCGCCTCGGCCGCGGCGATGCCCGACAGGATGGCGTTGTGGCTGCCCTTGATGCGCGGCACGTTCATGAAGCCGGCCGAGCAGCCGAGCAGCACACCGCCCGGAAATGTCAGCTTCGGGATCGATTGCAGGCCGCCCTCGGTAATGGCGCGCGCGCCGTAGCCGATGCGCTTGCCGCCCTCGAAGGTGGCGCGGACGGCCGGATGCGTCTTGAACCGCTGGAACTCGTCGTACGGCGACAGGTACGGGTTCTCGTAATTGAGGTGCAGCACGAAGCCGACCGCAACGAGACAATCGCCGTAGTGATAGAGGAACGAGCCGCCGCCGGTGCGGTTGTCGAGCGGCCAGCCGAAGGAATGCTGCACCAGCCCCGGCTTGTGCTTCTCGGGCGCGACGCGCCACAGCTCCTTGAGGCCGATGCCGAACTTCTGCGGCTCATGGCCGTCGCTGAGGCGGAACTGCTCGATCAGCTCCTTGCTCAGCGAGCCGCGCGCGCCCTCGGCGAACAGCGTATATTTTCCCCGCAGCTCCATGCCCCGCACGAAGGCGTCGGTGGGCGCTCCGTCGCGGCCGATGCCCATGTCGCCGGTCGCAACGCCGACCACCGCGCCCGCCTCGTCGTAGAGAACCTCGCTGGCGGCGAAGCCCGGGTAGACCTCCACGCCGAGCTCGGCC